>Ga0208457_1000134_pt1 | contig 95986 bp, 72 predicted proteins | sample June2015DPH_10_1_FD_185513 | JGI IMG/M metagenome (GOLD analysis project Ga0208457, IMG submission 185513) | Peatland microbial communities from SPRUCE experiment site at the Marcell Experimental Forest, Minnesota, USA - June2015DPH_10_150... | ecosystem: Environmental > Terrestrial > Soil >... | reverse complement strand
ATCGCGTCCTCTTCTTTGATTCCCACGTAAAAACGCACAATCACCAGCGCGCCGCCCGGCTGGCTGGTCGAATAGAGGTACTCGACGCCGGGGATTTCGTGTAACAGCCGCTCCATGGGAATCGTCACGCGCTGCTCGACTTCCTGCGCTGATGCTCCCGGCATGTTCACAAACACGTCGAGCATGGGCACGACGATCTGCGGTTCTTCTTCACGCGGGGTTTGCCAGATGCTGAAGACTCCCAACAGCAACGCCGCCGCGATCACTAGCGGCGTGAGAGGGGAATCGATGAAACCGCGCGCGATTTTTCCTGCCAGCCCTCGCTTCACGGGCGCTTCTCCCCGCCGGTCGGCGCTCCGCCAGTCTTCTTTCCATCCAGCTCCTGGCTGCCCGGGTTCAGCACCACCACATCTCCGTCAGTCAGTCCCGACAACAGTTCGACCCGCTCTCCCGTGCTTTTTCCAAGGGTCACGACGCGCCAGTGCATCAGACCTGCATCATCCACAACATAGATCCCCCGCAGTTGCCCTCTGCTCACGAGAGCATCTCTTGGTATCATCACGGCAGGCTTCTCTCCCCGCGCAAAGTACGCTCGGCCAAACATCCCCGACTGCACTCCTGTTTCCTTCGGTAAGTCCACACGCGCCTTCAACGTGTGCGATGTCGCATCCGCCCCAGCCTCAATCTCAGCCACCTTGCCCGCCAGAGACTTTTCCGCCAAGCCATCCAACTGCACGCGCGCCACGTCATTTTTCTTAACCGTGTTCAGAGCTTCGGCCGGGAGCGTGGCCTCCAGTTGATAGCGCGAGGTGTCCTCCACCACAAACAGCGGCATTCCCGGCGATACCAACGATCCCGGCTCCACAGTCCGTCGAAGCACTCGCCCATCGAACGGCGCCACGATGCGCGCATAACTCGCCACGCTTTCCGCTGCGTGCATTTCGGATTCAGCTTGTGCCACACCCGCTTCCGACTGACTTAACGCCGCCTTTGCTTGTTCAAGATTTGCCTGCGCGGCTTGCTGTTTCGCGGCAACTTCGTCGAATTCCTGGGGGCTTACGGACTTCTGTTCCTTCAGGTAGGCATACCGGTCGTAGGTTTTCTTCATGACATCGGCCTGCGCTTGTGCCGCCGCGACCGCATTCCTTGCCTGCGCTACAGCGGCAGTTGCCCCGCGCGAAGCTGCCTGTGCTGCATTCCGCCTCGACACCATTTCTCGTTCATCCAATTGCGCGAGCACTTGTCCGCGCTTCACGTTATCGCCTTCGCGAACCGCAACCTGTAGTACCGTCCCCATGGTTCTCGCCGCCAGTTGCGCTGTGGACACTGCAATTACACTTCCCGGAGCTTCCAACTCGTCCGCTACGTTCTGCAGCCGTATTTTTTGCACGTGCAAACCCTGGATGATTTCAGCCTTTTGTGGGCCGGTTTCATTTCCTCCACCGCATCCTGCGGCAAGCATTCCAGTGGCGATTAGAACGAAACGCATTTGTTGCCACATCCTCTTTCCCTCACTCTCCGTCAAGCTCATGGTTTACCCGCTCCTGTAATAAGCGCCGACTCCGGCGTCAGCACACCCGCGGCCCGCTCCAGTTGCGCCCCTGCCACTTGCCAGTCCTGCAGCGCCGCCAAATATCCCGTCGCCGCATCGAGCTGTGCCGTCTGTGAACGCAACAATTCCGTAACGGTTGTCAGTCCGGCTTCGTACCTGTTTTGCACAATTCGCAGACTCTCTTTTGCTTGGTCTGCTGCGTCGCGCGCTGCCGCTGCTCGTTGTGCCGCGGCATTCCCGTCCAGATACGCCTTGCGCACTTCCATCTGCACGCCCGAACGGAACCATTCCACCCTGTGTTTCGCCTTGTTTTCCTTCGCGACAGCCTCCGCAACCCGCGCCTTTTGCGCACCACCGGCAAAGATGTTGAAGTCGAGTCGCGCACCTGCGGTCCAGTTCGTTCCCGAAGGGCCGCCAAGGGCCATCGCATCGCGCTCCGTACTCCCAAACAATCCGACTATTGGCCCGAACTCCGCTTTAGCCGCTTTCCTCTCATCGCCCATTGCTGTCTCCTGTAATTGGGCTGCGCGAAGGCCAGGCCTTTGCTCCAGAGCAATATGAATCCACTCCTCAATGGTTTTCGCAGGCATTCCTGGCTCGACCAAAGTCTCTGCAGGCTCCGCCGGTGCGTCCAGCGCCGTTCCCATCTCCCGCGCCAGTTGCATCTTCGCGAGCGCCAGATCGTTCTGCGCCCGGATTTGACGGTCCTTCATCTGCGAAACAAAAACCTTCGCGCTGAGCAAGTCCGAATCCACCAGCAATCCTGCCTTGTGCATCGTCTCCATGCGCTGCGCGCTCGCTTCCGCTGTCTTTACCGCCTCCTCTGCGGCTTTCGCGTTTTCCTTCGATACCAGCACGCCGTAGTACGCGCGCACAATCTCCAGAATCAGATCCTGCCGCGCCTGTTCCGTCTCAAAGTCGGCCGCGGTCACCAGGCGTTTCGCGCTGCGCTGATGAAACAGGGTTTGCCCCGAATCGAACAGCCTCCACTTGCCATCAAGCCGGGTTTGAAAGTTGTCTAACGGGGTTGGTGTGTTCAGCATGTTCAAGGCAAAATCCGTCGCCGAAAATTGCCGCTGCGTCAGCTTGGTTCCGAACACATATACCGGGTTATTTCCGCGCGTGAAGTCCTGGTGGAAATCGATGCGCGGAAACCATGAGCCCTGCGCTTGTTTTTGCCTTGCCCGCGCGGCCTCGGCTTCGTCGGCGCTTGTTTGAAACGCCGGATTCTGTTGCAGCGCCAAGCGCACCACCTGCTCCAACGTGAGCGGCGGAGCGCTGCCCTTTTCTTGCGCACGTGCAAGTGGTGTCACACCAACAAAGAGAATCACTGCGCTAACCAGCGTTCGGACCGAGTGTGCAATCCATTCACGATTCATCGGATGCCTCAAGCGGAGACTCGCTCCGGAATGGGCGCTGACTGGAGCCAACTCAACGGTTCTTCGTGAATCTCGTACACCGTCTCGAGTACCGCGTTTTCTTTCAGCATCGCGCCAACGGAGCAGTATTTTTCTTCGGAAAGCTGAAGTGCCTGTTCCACTGCGGCCTTGTCGATCCCAAATCCCGTCAGCACGTGCCGAAGACGAATCGCCGTGAACACCTGCGGCGGCCGCTCCGCCTGATCCGCTTCCACATGCACCTCATACCCGGTCAGCTTCTGGCGGTGCTTTTGTCGCAGCATGGTGACGACATCGAACGCCGTGCAGCCGGCCAGCGCGGCGGCAACAAGTTCAATCGGTTTTGCGCCTGTCGCTCCAGCGGCGTCGTCCAGAATGATGTGGTGGCCACTTCCGGTTTCCGCAATGAATTGCCGTTGCGATCTCAACGCCTGCGTCAGACTTACTTTTGCTGTGACCATTTCCTTTTCCTCTTGCCGGGCCTGCAGTGGAACAAATGCAATCTAGGGGGATTTGTTACAGGTAAAACCGCGCTACGGATTCCTTGGAGCGAATGGAAGGCCAGGCCGTTCTAAGTACTTCTATTGCAATTGGTTATGGCCGGTCGCCGGAAAAACGAGGGTGGCTATGCTATCGTGAGGGACAATGCGCAAAGAGATCGAACAAGCCGTGGCGCTCCTGGACAAGCATGACCCCCAGGCTCTAGAAAAGGCTTTGGAGTTGCTTCAGGGTACGGTCTTCTCGTTCAGCATGAAGGTTTGCGGACAGCGCGAAGATGCCGAGGACACCATGCAGGAAGTCCTCGTGAAAGCTCTCCCGTACCTCCCAAAATTTGAAAGCCCCCGCGCGCTTCTCGTCTGGCTCTACAAAGTTGCCAAGAATCGCTGTTTAATGACTCACCGGAAGAGCAAGTTCGCACCCAAGCAGGACCTTTCTCTCGACGAACTCATGCCCGATCGTCACGAACTCGCCAATCTCGCCAAGGAAGGTCCCGTTAACCCGGAATCCCTGGCCATCCGCAGCCAGCAGGCCAGACGCCTTCGCGAGGTGATTCAGGAACTGCCTCCGCAGTACCGCATCGTTCTCGTATTGCGGGATATGGAAGGTCTCACTGATGAAGAAGTGGGCGACATCACAGGCCTTCGCCCCGGAAATGTTCGCGTGCGCCTCCATCGCGCACGCCTGTTTGTTCGCCAGAAACTGGCCCGGCAGAATCACCACCCCGGTGCTCCAAAAAAAGCCGTACCTCGCCCTCGCCCGGCCACGGCAACTTCAGAAAAACGCCCCGCTTCCTGCAAAGCCCTCTTCGCCCAACTCTCCAACTACCTCGACGAACAGCTCGACGATTCTCTCTGCGTAAAGCTGGAACAGCATCTCGATGGTTGCGAACCCTGCAAGGCCTTCCTCGCCAGCCTCGAATCCACCATCGAGCAACTTCGTCAAGTTCCGGCGAAGTCCTTTAACAAAGCTGCCGGAGCTAAACTTCGCCGCGAACTCCTCGCACAAATTCGTGGTCTATCCTAACGCACCGCTGGACCGAGGATGACGCGCGCTCGGCAGATGTCCACCGCAGCAGGCATCCAAATCAAGAATCCCGCGCGGCATTTTCTTTGGTCGCCTGCAAAAACCCAGTTAATTCCCCTCTCCTATTTTTTCTTCTTTCTGTACTCTTGCGCGATCGCCATAATGTGGTCCAGGGTCGGCTGCAGTTGCTGCGGATCGCGAATACAAGTGAAGAACATGGAAAGCCCTCCGAAATCTCCCGGCATGCCTCCGAGAAATCGGTAGTCCGCGGGCAGCGGTGGTCCGCCAGGCTGGCCTGCCGCGGGAATGACCTCGGGAAGTCGCACCGCATACATACTGCCGCCAGCCAGCGCTTGGTGCTGATACCGCAGAAGCCAAATACAGTTCCCAGATTCCAGCATATAGTTGGCGGAGACCACGGCCCATTGCCCTCCGTCGTGCGCCGCAGGTTGCTGGCAATCCCAAAGACGCGCCTGGGGAACGTAAACGGTAGGCTCCGCAATTCCGTACTCACCAAGCAGCACCTGCTTCAAACCGCGCTGTTGCGCGAAACGTCCGACTTCGGGAAGAGCCTGGTTCCAGTCGAGGTTCGAATCATTAACCATGGCGTAGCCCGGCCGTCCCATGCTGAGCGTGTTCAGGTAAGGAAGATAGTTCGGGTAGGCGCGTATTGCCGTGACGATGGAAGCCAGCACGAGCGCCATTGCCAGCCAGTTCCCGAAGCGCGCCGCTTGCGGCTTCGAGTCCCGCAGCAGTCCCAGCATGCGCGGGAGGGGAGCAAGCAGCAGGACAACTAGCGCCAGCGCCACCGAGAAATGGCGAATGCTGATGTCCAGCCGGTTCAGCATGCAGGCCGCGACGAAAATCGCCAGGGAAATCCAGACGCTGCGCCATTGCAGCTCCATGCCCGCGGGTAACGCTGGCTGAGCGGTTGACCGCCGCTTCACGAGTAAGGCCGCCGCGATGGCAAGAAGGAGCAGCAGAAGGAGCGTCAACTGCGATTTCAAAAGGAAGAGCACAGGGAAATAGAACCACACTCCGTGGGGATAAGCATGGCCGAGGATGAAAGTGGGCCGGCTCGAAGCACTCATGGCAAACCCGGCCAAGCCACGCAGGTAGAGCCACACCGGCATGAGCAGTCGCCGCAGGACCAGCGAAGCGGGAAAGTGCGGGATGATCTGGAACGAATCAGTTGGTTGGTTCCAGGAAAGGACGAAATACACGATGTAAACGAACAGTGCAGCCCAGAGAGTCCCCTTTGCGATATTGCGCCATGCTTGCCGGCGCCAGCGGCGCAGTTCGGTCTTCTCAATCGGTTGCTCCGGTAGAGGCTTGAATCGCAAACTCAGTGCAAAGCCAATGAACACGAAGAACAACAGTCCCGAAGAAAATTTCGAGAGCAAAGCCCCGGCTAGCGCCAGGCCAAACTTCACAATTGTTCCTCGCGTGGGAGAACGCCACATGTTCGGCAGTTGCCAAACCGTCAGCACCCAGAAGAGCGTGACGGCGATGTCCGTAATCACCAGCGGCCCAAATGCGATAAAGGCCGGCATGGTCACGAAGGCAGAGAGGCACAGCAGTCCTCCCCAGGGGCCGCCCATCCGCGAGCCGCATCTATAAAGGGTGAGGCCGAGCAACAAGGTCATCAGCAACATTGGCACCCGAGCCCACATCAGCGTGGAGTAAGGATCATTCCACCGCATGAGGAACCAGTGCCCGAAGACCCATTCACCCAGGAACTGGCGGAAGATCTTGCTGCTGACCGTCCAGGAGAGGTGGGAATAGTCCGCGTGCGCTCCTCGCAGCGCCAGCGGCAATGCGGCCACCACTTTCGCCAGCGGGGGATGCTCTTCGTTCATCCGCATATCTAACTTCTGGAGATAACTCACCCCAGCCCCGATGTGCGCGATTTCATCGAAGGTCACGGACTCCCGCCTCGCTGCCCCGCCCGCAAGCAGCGCCATCAAGGCAAGCAGCAGGACCGCCGCGATGGTGAAGTAGATTCGTCCAGGCGTTTTCAAGTGCGTTGACCTCGTGCCACTCACTACTTGTCATTCCGACCGGAGGGACGGCGCTTTTGGCCGTCCCGGAGCGGAGGTGCGGTTTTCCATCGCACGCTTTTTGTGCGATGAATCCCTCTTCAACTTCGGAATTCAGGTTTATTGGTGGTTACCCGGAATCCTCTACAGTAGATACGGCTGCAGGGCAAAAAAAGTTTCTACTGGCCGCGCCCGAGCAGTTATGGATGAACTCCCGTAATCTGCAAATCGATGCGGTACACACTGCTGCTCGCCGTGATAAAGAGCGACTTGCCATCTTTCCCGCCCCAGTTCAGGTTCGCAACACGTTCCGGCATGAGTATCGTCGCAATGTGTTTGCCCGCGGGAGAGAAAATCCACACGCCACCGGGTCCGGAGCCGTACAAATTCCCTGCTTGATCGACTTTGATCCCGTCGGGACCTCCCGGGCGAGGATCGGAGGTGGCATCGAAGAAAAGCTCTCCCTCGGCCAGCGTGCCATCCGCTTTCACCCGGTAGCGCATCCAGGTCTTCTGCGGTTCGGAATTGCTGACGTAGAGAAATTGTTCATCCGGCGAAAAGACGATGCCATTGGGCCGCGGCAGATCCTGGATCAGAAGCTGCAAATTTTCCCGCTTCGGCGGCGCGCCAGGTGCTTGTTCCAAAGCGCCCGCAAGACGATAGACGCCGTTGACCGTCAATTCCTTTGCCGGGTCGCTGTCTTTCTGTGTGGGCAGACCGTAGGGAGGATCCGTAAAGTACAGGGAGCCATCCGATTTGTAGACGAGGTCGTTGGGACTGTTCAGGCGTTTGCCCTGGTAGCTGTCGGCCAAAATGGTGGCGTGTGCCGGGTCGCTGAGCGATTCGATCCGGTAGACGTCGCGCTGGCCATGTCCCGCGACGGTCAGGCGCCCGCGTGCATCCAGGGTCATCCCGTTCGATCCCGGTTCGTGGCCGCCGAACGTCGCCGTTCCTTTGAAACCGCTAGGTTGCAGGAAGATGCTCGCGACACTTCCGGGCTGCAATTTTCGGATGCTATTGCTGGGAATGTCGGCAAAAAGCAGATAGCCCTCGTGAATCCATATGGGGCCTTCCGTCCAGGTGTATCCGCTGGCCAGCTTGTACAGAATGGCACCGTCCGGGATGATGTCGTTGGCGGCGGGATGCAGCCGCTCGACTTTCGCGGGACTCTGCTCAGAGGCAAAGGAAGGCGAGTTCCCGTGGTGCAATATCGCAACGCCGAATCCGACAGCCACCACGGCAAGGAAAGCGGCTAATTTGGAATGGGCCAAGGAATGTCTCCCCTCTTTGCACTCGTGCGCGGCGGCGTGCCTCGCACTCAGACGTTCTTAACACAGTTTTGGGAGACAAACACAAGATTTGATTTAGTCGCTGGCAATTTCGTCCAGCAGTTCCCCGCCGGCAGCGCGCAATTGGATTCGCATTGCGAGCTGGCCGTTCGCGTGTGTCGAGCAACTCAGACACGGGTCATAGGCCCGCACGACTGCGGAGACGCGGTTCAACATGCCTTCCTGGAGTTTGGTGCCGTCAATAAAATGCTCACTCACCTGCTGAATGCTGCGGCCGATCGCCAGATTGTTGTGGCCCGTGGCAACGATCAGGTTGGCCCAAACTATGGCGCCTTCTTCATTCACCTTATAGTGGTGAATCAGCACACCGCGCGGAGCCTCGATCATGCCCACACCTTCAAGCGAGTTGACGCCGGCGGTGGCGCGAACATGCTTGTCCAAAATTTGCGGGCTGTTGAGGAGCATCTCGATTTTTTCAAGAGCGCAAAGGATCTCAATCAGCCGCGCGTAGTGATTCAAAAATGCGCTGTGCGCGGGGGCGCCAAAGCGCTGGTGAAATTCCTGGAATTCGGCGTCCGCTTTGGGAAAACCGCACTGCTGCGCTACATTCAATCGCGCCAGGGGACCGACGCGGTACACGCCATCGGGAAATCCCTGCGGCTTGAAATACGGCGCTTTCAGATACGATTCACGCAGGCTGGCCTCACCGATCCAGTTGGCGTAGTCCTCCGCGGGAATGTGGTCGGCCGCGATTTCGCCATCGGCCTTCCGGAAGCGCAAACCGCCTTCGTAGAACTGCAAGTTCCCCGGCGCATCGACAAGCCCGGCATACATCGTGGGCGCGGAACCGAAATATTCGATCTCCTCTTTATAGGAGTCCAGCGCGCCCTTAAAGAAAGCGATGGTGCGCTCGGCAATCGCTTTGGCGGCAGGCAGATCCGCCAGGATGCGATCACGCGCGTGGGCAGAGAGCGGCGCGCCCACACCTCCCGGAACGATCCAGGATGAGTGCACGCGCTCTTGCCCGAGACTTTCAATAATTTGCAGACCGAATTTCCGGAGTTCAATGCCGTCTCGTGCGAGTTCCGGATGCGCGGCGATCACTCCCAGCACATTGCGGGTGGCGATATCGGAATCCATTCCCAGGAGAAAATCCGGCGACGAAAGATAGAAGAAGCTGAGCGCATGCGATTGCACCATTTGCGCGCAGTGAATCAATTCCCTCAGCTGTCTTGCCGTCGGAGGAATCCGCACAGCCATGATCGCGTCGCATGCCTTGGATGACGCCAGCAGGTGGCTGATGGGGCAAATACCGCAAATCCGGGCAGTGATCCCCGGCATTTCATAATAAGGGCGTCCCTCGATGAACTTCTCGAAACCGCGAATTTGCGTCACGTGGAATTCCGTTCCCGTCACGTGGCCGTTGTCATCCAAATGAATGGTAATCTTGGCGTGCCCTTCGATGCGGGTCACCGGATCGATCGTGATGCGCTTCATCGGAAGCTCCTTATCCAAACTTCACCGCCAGGGTCCCTTCACGCTTTCGCCCGTCCAAAAGCTCCGCGATCACGTTGGAGATCGCCTTTGCGGCAGGCGGGCAACCGGGCAGGCACATGTCCACCTTCACGAATTCACGCAGCGGGCGAGCCTGCTTCAGCAATGCGGGCACGCCATCCGTCGGTATGATTTTGTTTGCTTGCGCGCCTTCGACGTACACCCGCTGCAGCAGCTGTTGCACGGGGATAGAATTGCGCATCGCCGGGACGTTGCCGGTGACCGCGCAATCTCCCAAAGAAATCAGCAGCCGCGTGCGCTGGCGAATCTTCTTGAGCTTGTTGAGGTCGTCTTGCGAACTGACCGCCCCTTCGACCAAGGTTACGTCTACATCTTCGGGGAATTCCTGCGCGTCCACCAGCGGGCCGTAGACCAGTTCAATCTTCTGCGCCAGCGAGATGATCGCGGCATCCATGTCCAGAAGCGACATGTGGCAACCCGAGCAGCCGTCCAGCCAGACCGTCGCCACCTTGACTTTCTTCATGCCTGGACTCCTCTCCTGCGAACCAGCGAGCTGATATTGTCGTTTTTCTTAACCATCTCTTCGACGGCCCAGCCTTTTTCCGCCAGCGCTCCTGTCGGGCACGCTTGCACGCACTTGCCGCAACTCGTGCATCCTTTTGCGTCGCCCCATTTCTGGTTGAGATCGCCGACAATCCGGGAATGAATGCCGCGCGAAGTCACTTCCCAGACGTGCGCGCCCTCGAGTTCCGCGCAAACGCGCACGCATCGCGTGCACAAAATGCAGCGGTTCTGGTCCAGAACGTAACGCGGATGAGACAGATCGACGGCCAGTTTCGGGTAGTTGTACGCAAAGCGCACCGTGCTGATGCCCATTTCGGTGGCCATGGCCTGCAGTTCGCAATGACCATTCGAGACACACGCCGAACACACGTGATTGCGCTCGACGAAAAGCAGTTCGAGCGAAACTCGCCGGTATTGCGTGAGTTTGGGCGACACCGTGGTGACCGACATTCCGTCCTGCACCGGAGTGGTGCAGGCCGGGAATAGCCTGTCGGTCCCGGAAATTTCCACGATGCAAAGCCGGCAAGCGCCAACCGGCGTGAGCCCTTCCAGGTCGCAAAGCGTCGGGATGCGTTTGCCGTTGGCTCGCGCGGCCTGCAGGATGGTCTGGCCTTCAACGGCGCTGATTAATTCGCCATCAATTCGCACGGAAAATTTTTTCTGCGGCAAGGCGTCTCTCCTTTGTCTAGCTCACGTTGGCGACTTTGACGTCGCAACGCAGGCACCGGCACGTTTCATCCAGCGTCTCTTCGTGGCTCAGGCCCATGACCACTTCGGCGTTGGAACGAACCCGCACGACCGGAGCCAGCAGTTGGCCGTTGTTCCGGTGGTTGGGACTGGGAACTTCTGGAGTGTCCTGGCCGAATTCAAAATTCGGCATGATCTCGGCCCAACGGTCAGACTCCATGAGTTTCATATCAATGTTGCGCGCTGCTTGCTTGCCGTAAGCCATGGCGTTCGACACGTTCGAGGCGCCGGTGATCACGTCGCCCCCGGCGTAGAACCCTGCGCGGCTGGATTCCAGCGAGAAGCGGTCCACGTCAATCGTGCCGCTCGGCTTCAGACTCAACCCCGAAGCGCGCGCGAAATCGAGGTCCACGCTTTCGCCGATCGCAAAAATCACGGAATCGCACTCGTACCGGCGGATTTCGTCGGTGGCTACAGGTTTGCGCCGCCCGGAAGCGTCGTACTCGCCAAGGGTGGTCTTCACGATCTCAATGGCTTTCACATTTCCGGCTTTGTCGCCAATCACGCGGTGTGGCGCGGCCAGGAACACGAACTGCGCTCCCTCATCCTTCGCGGCCTGTGTTTCTTCCTCGATGGCTGGCATGTCCTTGTGTTCGCGCCGGTAGAAGACGGTAACTTCCGCGCCGCGGCGCAATGCCGTGCGCGCCGAATCGATGGCGGCGTTTCCACCGCCGATGACGGCGACGTTTTTCCCGATGGGTACTCTCTCGCCTTTCGACACCGCTTCCAGGAAGAGCAGCGCGGGATAAACGCCCTTGAGCTCCGTGCCCGGCTGATAGACCCAGGATTCCCTCCAAGTCCCTATGGAGATGAACACGGAATCGAAACGGTCGGCCAATTCATTCAGAGGCACATCAAAACCAACACGCGTATTGAAGATGAATTTCACGCCGAGGCGCTCGATCAGTTCGATTTCACGCCGCAACGCCGCCTTGGGCAGGCGGTACTCTGGAAGCGCGAAGCGCAACATCCCGCCGGCTTCCGACTTGCTGTCATAGACCGTGACCTCATGGCCCAGCATCGCCAGGTAGAACGCCGCCGTCAGCCCCGCGGGGCCCGCGCCGCTAATCGCGATCTTCCGCCCGGTGGGTTCCAGTTTGCGCGATAACACGCGCTGCAGGACTTCTTCATAACGGTCCGAGAAGAAAACCGAGTCCGCGATGAAGCGGTGCACTTCGCGCATGTTCACCGGTTCGTCCATCGTCTGGCGCCGGCAGCGCGTGTCGCACGGATGCTGGCACACCCTGCCTGTCGAAGCCGGCAGAGGATTTTCCATGATGACCGATAGAAACGCCTCATCCAGCCGATTCTCTTTGTACAGTTGCAGGAACCGCGGAATGTTCATGTGCAGCGGGCAGCTATTCTCGCAGGGAGAGAGCGCCAGTTCTTCACACACGCCGGCCTGGCAGCGCCGCGCAACAATGTGATCCTCGAATTCATGATGGAAATGACGCAGGGTGGTAAGCACGGGATTGGGCGCCGTTTGCCCGAGCCCGCAAAGCGAACATTCCCTGATATAGCGGCTCAACTCATCCAGAAGCCCCAGGTGATTCACGGTGCCGGCGCCTTCGGTTATCCGGTTCAGGATGCGCAGCGATTTGTTCAGTCCAACCCGGCATGGCAAGCATTTTCCGCAGGATTCGGAATGGGTGAACTCAATGAAATAACGCGCGACATCCACCATGCAGTTGTCATCATCCATCACCACCATGCCGCCGGAGCCCATGATCGAGCCCAGTTGTGCCAGGCTTTCATAGTCCACGGGTGTGTCGAACATTTCCGGCGGAATGCAGCCCCCGGACGGCCCGCCGGTCTGCACGGCTTTGATCTGGTGGCCGTTTACGCCGCCTTCGCCGATGTCGTAGATGAATGTTCGCAGCGGCGTTCCGAGCGGCATCTCCACCAGGCCGGTGCTGCTTACTTTTCCGACCAACGAAAATACCTTCGTTCCGGAGCTCTTCGGACTGCCCGTTTCCGTGAACCAGGCGGGGCCCAGGGTGACGATGGGGGCGATGTTGTACCAAGTCTCCACATTATTAATGTTGGTGGGCTCGCCCCAGAGTCCCTTCTGCGCCGGGAATGGAGGCCGTGGCCGCGGCCGCCCCGCACAGCCTTCGAGTGAAGCGATCAGTGCCGTCTCTTCGCCGCAAACAAATGCGCCTGCGCCCTCCACCAGTTCGATGTTGAATTTGAATCCGCGGCCCAGGATGTTGTCGCCCAGAACGCCGTGTTCCCGCGCCTGTTCGATCGCCCGGGTCAGCCGGTGGACGGCCAGGGGATACTCCGCGCGGATATAGATGATGCCTTCCGTCGCGCCCATCACGTATCCACCGATGATCATGCCTTCAATCAGCGAGTGCGGATCGCTTTCAATCTCATTGCGGTTCATATACGCGCCGGGATCGCCCTCGTCCGCGTTGCAGATGATGTACTTCTGGTCGGACTTGGCCTTGGTCATGAATTCCCACTTATTCCCCGTGAGATATCCAGCGCCGCCGCGTCCGCGCAGCTTTGAAGCCTTGATCTGCTCGAGGATGTTCTCCGGGCGGCCGTCGATCAGGACTTTGTACAAGGCCTGATAGCCTCCGACGGCGATGTACTCTTCGATGTCATCGGGATTGATGAACCCGCAATTGCGCAGAACGATTTTCTTTTGTCCCTTAAAGAACGGCACTTCGTTCCAGAGAGGAATCTCCGGGTAGCCCCGGCCATATTTCAACTTCGTGGTAATGTGATCCCATTCTTCGACCTTGCAGTACGCCAGGTCGTTAGCAATATTTCCGCGGGAAAGCTCATGCAGGATGCGCACGGCGTCATTCGCCTGCACACGATGAAGAATGACCAGAGGAAGTCCCGGCAGGCGGATATTCACCAGTGGTTCCTGAAAACAAGCGCCGAAACACCCGACGCTGGCCAGAACCACGTTCATCCCGCTCCGGTCAATGGTCTCGGCGAAGGCGCGGTACAGACCTTCGGCGCCATTCCCCCGGCCGCACGTGCCCATGCCGACAGCGATGCGCGGCACCTGCGGCGCCAGTTTTGCCATTCCTGATTCGCGGACGGCAGTAAATGCTCCAATATCCTGAATTCGCGGCATCACTCACTCCCCCGCTCGATCGTCTGGATCTCACGCTGCAGCGTGCGCTCATTCGCGTGGCCGCAAATGTGATGATTCACTTCCACGACCGGCGCCAGCGCACACTGTCCAAAACACGCCACGGTGCGCACCGTGAATTTCTGGTCAGGTGTCGTCTGCAGGATCTTGTCAGCACCGCCGCCGTCGCCTTCATCTTCGAGGGCCAAACCGAGTTCCAGGCGCAGGCTCTCCAGGAGATTGCGCGAGCCGCGCGTGTGGCACGCCGTGCCGCGGCAGATGCAGATGGTGTTGTCGCCCTGCGGCTGGAGGTTGAACAAGGCGTAGAAGGTGGCAACGCTATAGACGCGGGAAAGCGGCGTCTGCGTTTTCACCGCAATATACTCCAGCGTTTCCATGGGCAGGTATTTGTGCTGATGGTGCTCCTGAACGGCTTCCAGGATCCCCAGCAGTGCGCCGGGGCGCTCATTCTTGCTGGCGATGACCTGATCGATGAAAGCGCGTTCCCCCGCGTCGAGAAGTTCCTTGGCCATTTCGTGCATAGCACTCCTTTCGCAGGTACTTGCGCACCCTCCTGAGCCTGGGGTGTCGCGTCATGAACCGGTGCAGTCTTCCAGCGCTGCCGCGTCCCTGTCCGCCAGAGAAGAACGCGCGGGTGCTGTTCACACCCACTTCGGCCATCGATTCTGAGCTACGAGGAGCGAGACAACCTGGAAGAGGTGCTCCTCACTGCTAGATTGGGCATGCCGTGCGGTTCAGGCCCTGGCAGGAACTTGGCCCCGTTTACTGGGTACCACCGGCCGTTGCCCAATCTTTTCTCACATATCCAAAACTCGATACTGCTTGAGCCAGCGTTCTCCGTTCTTGCACACGCACTCTTAACGGAGGACTATGTCCTAATTCACATCAAACCTGTACACCCACCTTTTGGATGTTAAGCGTCTGGAAGGGGCGAGACCGTGATGCGAGTCACGAGGGAGGGTGACTCGTAGCAGAAGGCGAAGTTTCTTTCCGCGCAAACACTGTGGGCTCTTTGGCCACATTTCCATCGGACGACTCTCTTTTGTGGCCAATGAACCGCCTCTCCCCCGTTTTCGTGCCAATTTCGCTGCTGGCAGAACCACCAAATTCGACCCTGTCACATTTGCCAGTGACAGATGTCACAGACCTGTGTGTTCCGGGTTTGACAGATTGGTGAAGTCTCCCACCGAAAGGACCCCGTCTATGTCCACCGCCACCCACCACAAGCTGGAAATGCTCCGTACCCTCCCCTCCGATGCTGCCCGCCAGATTCAATGGGGCTTTGCCGACCGCTACGACCTCCAAATGTTGGTCCAGTCTGTTCGAGCCGTTGCCCGGGGAACCGTTGCTCGTTTGGTAGCGCAGGGTGGCCGCAATACCCACGAGTGGACCCCTGCCAAGGCGGAGATGTTGGAAGCTTTTGACCAGTCGGGCATTACGGCGGTTTTTATGGATCCGGAGCAAGGCGGATTCATTGCGGGGCCCCGGAACCTCGCGCTAGCGCTTGTGGCCTTCGAGTTGGCTTGGGTGGATGGAGGCGCTGCCACCGCGAGTCTCGCCGGATGTCTGGCCTTGGCTCCGATTCATGAACGCGGCACCCCGGAGCAACAGGATCGTTACATGAAGCTTGCGGCTCCCCCGCAACCCGGCGAGGATCGCAAGCCGTGGCGCGGCGCTTTCTGCCTGACCGAGCCGATTCCCTATGTGGGCGTGGACACCGGCATGCTTGACGGCAAGGTGCGCATCGTCGAGTGGAAACCCGGGCAAGAACCTATTCTCCAAGTGGAGAAGCGCGGCCGGTTCATCACCAACATTGGCTTCGCGAACTTCGTGACTGCCGCGGTTGACTCTGGCGATGACCGAATCAAGGGAAGTTGCATGGTCATTTTGGAAGAGGGCGATCCGGGCATCTTCGATCGTGGCACACCCACACGGAAGATGGTCCACCAGCTTTCCTCAACGGGGGATCCGATCTTCAATCTGCGGATTCCGGCCAGCCGTATTGTGGGCGGGTACGAAATCAAGGATGGCGTCCTGGTACCGCGCTACAGCCATAGCGAGGTCATTGAAGCGGTGTTCCGGCGTACCCGCGTAACCGTGGGTGTGATGACCGCCGCCAAGTTGCTGTCCGCCGTGGAACCGGTGATCCGGTATCAACGCGGAAGATTCCGCGGCGCCGCCACGGCCACTCCCGGTTCCGTAAGGCACGAAATGGGCCTGCAGGCGCGCGAGGATGCGCTCCACCGGCTGGTGGATGTGTGGGCGACGGGTGAGGCAAGTGCTTCGCTGGCATTTGCGGCTGCGCGTGCATTTGACGAGCTTGACCCACTCGAGCGGGAAGCCGACCGCATCCTCGCCGAGCGTGGCGTGAGCGGCACGCGTGCGAAAGCCAAGTTCCTGCGCCAGGTTTCCGATGAAGCTGCGGCGCTTCTGCGGCTAATGCCGGGCGACCCACGCAAGGAAAAGTTGCAGTCAGATGCGTTGATGCGTTTTGTGACGCTTGATTCTCTGGCGGATATACTGTGCCCTGCGGCGAAGTTGTGGAACACGGGCTGGGGTGCGCAAATGATGCGCGAAGCCGTGAGCCTGATGGGCGGCTACGGCATCACAGAAGACTGCCCCGGTTTCCTAGGCAACAAGTGGATGGATGCGCAACTCGAAGCCACCTACGAGGGACCTGAGGCGGTGCAGCGGCGCCAGCTATCCGTGACCATGACGAACCCAGTCTTTCTGGCGCAGTTCCGTAACTGGATCAGGGAGATGCGCGGCATTGCCTCGGAACGTCCCGGCACGGGCGCGTGCACTTTGGCAACGGCGATGACCATGTGGCTGTGGTCGCTCGAACGCCTGCAGCACTCCACAGATAGCGATGGCGGCAAGCTATATCAGAGCGCACGGCAGGGCGTCACTTTCCCGCTTGCCGATGCGCTCTGCTGGTTGCTGGCGGCGCGTTGTCAGATTCTCGATGTACTGGAACTGGATCGCCGCGGCGCTCAGGATAGTTCCGTGGCCGAGGGCCTGTCCGGGCTGGTCAATTTCCTGACCGACCTGTGCCACGTGCAGACCGCGCGTGCGGGAGGCGAAGCCGCCCGCATTTGCGCGGAACTCGTCTTTGGCTACAACAGGCACCCCGCCTGGGATGAAGAAGGCTACCGGGGGTGCTACCAGCAGGACGAACTCGACGCCCTCGAAGGGTTTTTGCCCGGGATCGCCGCTTGTGCTACCGATGTGATTGCAGGCGACGGCTCCCACCCAAGCAAGGCTGGTCCTTGCGCGAAGTGCAACGGCGCTGAGCAGTTCCTGACCTTGCACAGCAAGCTGGCCACGTGCTTGACGGGCTCGCGATTGGCAAAAGATCGCGCCGCCGAAGCCGTATCGAAGCTGATGATTCCGGAAGTGTTGGACTACCCCGCATGACCTCTGTCGGACCCGAGCCGGATGCCGCCATCGACCGGCAGCAGATGGACGTCGATATCGCTTGTGTCGGCTTCGGTCCGGCGATGGGCGGTTTCCTCACTACGCTCTCGCGCAGCTTGCTGAACCCGGACGGTTCCCCAAGGTTGCAGAGCAGTTGCTTGCCCGGCACGCCGCTCCAGGTGATTTGCTACGAGCGCGCTGACGGCCTGGGGTTTGGGGTTTCGGGAGCGGTCACGCGGGGGCGCGGCATCCGCCGCAGCTTCCCCGAGCTTGACCTTGCGCAAATCCCCCTGGCCACGCCGGTCAAGAAAGAGAAATTGATCTACCTTCTCGATCCCACCGGCGCCAGCAATCGTTCCTTTGCGTTGCGCAGTGCCGACAAACTGATTCGCACGTTTGGATCTCTATTTCGTTTTCGTGAAGACGCACTCGAACTCCCTCTCATCCCGCATTTTTTGCAAAAGCACGACGGCTTCGTGATGTCTCTCGGCCAGTTCAATCAGTGGGTGGCCGGGCAGCTCACCTCTTCGGGCTTGCTGCAGATATGGCCTGGCACGCCGGTGAGCGCACCGTTAATCGAAGGCCGCACCGTGAAGGGGATACGTCTTGCCGATCAAGGCACAGCGCTGGACGGCACGCCCCAAGATGGTTTTTTGCCGGGAATAGACATTCGTGCGGCGCTGACCGTGGTGGGCGATGGACCCGTAGGCGCTGTCGGCCGCGGCATTGATGCGCATTTCGGATTGCCGGCGGGGCACGAACATTCCGAATGGGCATTGGGCATGAAGATGGTGATCGAGCTTCGCGAGGATTCCGGCCTGGAGACGGGAACGGTCCTGCACACGTTCGGTTTCCCGGAGCCGGAGATTTTTGGCTTCCTCTACGCCCATCCGGACCGTCTGGCCTCCGTTGGCATCTTCATTCCTTCGTGGTTCCGCAGTCCCGTGCGCACGGCCTATCGCTATTTGCAGCACTTTGTTCTGCATCCTTATCTATGGCGCCATTTGCAGGACGCAACGCTGAAATCCTGGGGCGCAAAGTCGTTGCAGGAATCGGGGTGTCGCGGCGAGCCATTTCTTGTGGGCGACGGCTACGCGCGAATCGGCGAAGGCTCCGGGAGTACCAATGTTCTCTCCGGTTCCGGCGTGGATGAAGCCTGGACCACGGGCGCGCAACTCGCCGAGGCCGTTGTCGAACTCCTTGAAAAGAAATTGCCGTTCACGCGCCAAAACCTGGAAGCGACCTACGTGCGTCGCCGCCGCGCCAGTTGGGTAGACCGCGAATCCCGGGTCGCTGCCAATTCTCGCAACGGGTTTCCGCATGGATTGCTCAGCGGCCTTTTCGGTATGGCGCTCGCAGGCTTCACCGGCGGCCGCGTGGTGATTCCTCCGCCGTCTTCGCGGAAGAAGGGTGCTACGCTGGAGGAGCGCTTCGGTGCGCGCATCCCTCCGGCCGAATTACAGAAATTGAAGGATGAAGCCGCCGTGCACAGCCTGCCGTTGCACGACCAGATCATGAACCGTTGCGGCTGGCCGGAAATTCCGTTCGACGGGAAATTGCTCGTCTCTCAGCAAGACGCTTTGCTCACCGGCGGGAGCGTGCAAGCGCCCCCAGGCTATGCCAATCATGTGGTATTCCTTCGCCCGGATGCCTGCACCAACTGCGAGCCGAAACTTTGCGTGGAAATGTGTTCTGGCCAGGCGATTTCACGCGGCGAGAGCGGTGTGCCACAGTTTGACCGGGAAAAGTGCATTTTCTGCGGCGCTTGCTTGTGGAATTGCCGCGCCGAAGAAACTGGCGAGCCCGCTAACGTCGATTTCCGCGCCGGCGCCGGCGGCCTGCATTCCGCTTTGAATTGAGTTTCAGCACGAAAATTCGCGTACAGGGGAATTCACCAGCATGAGTAATGGATACCACATCGTTGTTTGTGGCAGCGTCGTGCCCGATCCGCTGCAAACCCTCGAGCCCATCGAAACACCCTCAGGCCCCGCCCTCAAGAATGAGATGCTGCTCCCCGCCGTGCTCGATCCCTGGGCCGCGCACGCGCTTTATGAAGCCGCCAATCTGGCCGCCCACTCAGCCGGAAGCAAAGTGTGGCTCGTCAGTCTCGGCGCAAAAGCCAAATTGCAGCAGGTGATGATGACCATTGCGCAAAAGGTCAGCTTCGAACTAGTTCCCCTCGATGGGCCCGCCAGCGGATTTGCCGATGCGCATGCCACGGCGGCGATTCTCGCCGAAGCCATCCAATCCATCTCCGGGCTCGATCGCTCGCGGCTGCTCTTGTTCGGCGGCTGGGAATCGGCCTCGCGCGGCGCGGGCGTCACCATGCAGTTGATCGGCGAACGCCTCGGTATTCTCGATCAATTCCAGGGCGTCGATCAGCTTACAGTGCAGCCTGATGGCTCGCTTGAAATTCTAGAGCGCATCGAAGGCGGCCGTCACCAGGTTTCGCTTTGCCAGGGCCCGCCCGCTTTGTTCGGCTGGGCCACCGGTAATCTCCCGGAGCCGCGCAACAACCCTCAGATCGGCATGGCCAACATGCGCGCGATCATGCCCGCTCTGCAACGCGCCAAGACCGTTGCCCCCGCCACTGAGGCTCTTCGCTATCGAAGCGCGAGTCCGCCAAAACAACAGCGGCAAACGCGCATCGTCAAGAATCTTTCCGCCGAAGAGATTGCCCGGGAAATCGTTGCTTGGATCGAGAAGGCGTGAGGAAGAGGCCATGACGAAGAACATTTTGCTGCTCGCTCATCTCGATGAATCCGGCAATGGACTGCCCAAGGCCGCATGGGAAGCGCTCGGTGCCGCTCTCGAGCTGGCCAGGCAACTGAATGCGTCCCTCTCCATTGGTTTGATTGGCGGCGATGTGCAAGCTGCCGCGGATTCCGTGGCTAACAGCGGTGCACAACGTCTGCTCGCTGTCACGGGATCAGACTTCGCGCAGCCGCGCTTTGCCAGCGACCTTTTGGCTGCCGATGCGTTGTGCCGCGCCGCTGCCGCAGACTTGATCCTTGCACCCGCAACGTCGCGCTTCCTGCGCGCGCTGCCCGGCTTGGCGCATCGCCTGAACGGCCGCGTGGATACGCACATCACCTCAGTGCAGGTGGCTGATGGCGCAGTCTGTGCGACGCGCTGGTTCTACCGGCAGCGTATCGAAGGTGTATTTCAGCGCGATGTGCGTCCCTGGATCCTGCTGCTCGATTCCGGATGCCAAGAGGCGTATCGCGGCGCCTCTGGAAAAGCCACCATCGAAGAGATCGCCGTGGCTCTGCCTCCAGAAGCCCGGCGTACAACCATCGCGGGAATCCGCGCCCCCAAATCCGATTCCCAAACGATTCGCCCCGATGCCGCCCTGCTCTTCGTGGCCGGCGCTGGCTGGACCAAAAAACAGCCCGACGGAAAGTCGCACCCGGAACAAGCCGAAACGCTCATTCTCGGTTTTCTTCGCGCGTCCGGGGCTTCGCTCGGTGGTAGCAAGTCGCTCGTGGATCAGAGCGGAGAGAACCAAGCGGTGCTGGGATTCATGACCCATTTGAATCAGGTGGGCCAGACCGGCGCCACTCCACGCCACCCGAAAGGCCTTTCCACGTGTTGCCATGGCGAGGAGCCCCACGTGGTCGGCTGGCGCTTCATCAACGAACGGCGCGCGATCAATCTCGATCCCAATTGCGGCTGGGCCCGCGGCAAAGCCGACGTGCTCTACGTTGCCGATGCTTTTGTGGTGATGACCAAGGTGAATGAGCTCCTGAAAAACCCTCGCTCGTAACGCCTCACCTTCACCGGAGTCTGCAATCGGAATGTCAATTCACTCGGCAGAAGTGAACGCACACCCACTCTGATATTCCTGACCAGCTGTCAGATCACTGGAACGGCTATCGGTATTGTGCTAACTTGGCTTTAGCAAATCGATTTTGTTGAGGCCTTCCTCTGGTGCATTGCGAGGTGACCCCAAAAAGACAGGAGCGTACGCCCGTGCCATCCAAATTTCTCCGCTCGCTTGCATTGTTTGCCTTTGCCGCGTCTTTTATCGCCACTTCAATTTCGGCACAGAGCCCCAAGCAAGCATCTATCTTCCGTGGTGCTCCGGTGCGATCCACACTCGCGGCTCCGTCCATCGAAAAGAAGGTGGATGCCTTGCTCCGCCAGATGACCCTCGAAGAAAAAATCGGGCAACTGGTGCAGTATTCCGTGGGCTCGCCGACGGGCCCGGGAACGGGCCGGGGCGGCTACTCGGAAATGGCCGCAACGGGCCAGGTGGGCTCTCTTTATAATCTGGAGAGTGTAAAGGACGCGAACCAGTTCCAACATGAGGCCGTCGAGCACTCGCGCCTACACATTCCTCTTTTGTTCGGGTTGGACGTGATTCACGGCTACCGTACGGTGTTTCCCGTGCCCCTCGGCCTGGCCTCCACCTGGGATCCGCAGATCGTGGAAGCCGCTTCCCGCCTCGCCGCCCAGGAAGCTTCCGCCGCCGGGGTGCGCTGGACGTTTTCGCCTATGGTGGATATCGCACGCGATCTCCGCTGGGGCCGCATCGTTGAGGGCGCGGGCGAAGATCCTTTTCTTGGAAGTGCTATGGCCCGCGCCTATGTGCGCGGTTATCAAGGCAAGCGCCTGGATGCTTCCGACAGCATTGCCGCCTGCGCAAAGCATTATGTGGGATATGGCGCCGCGGAAGCCGGGCGCGACTACAACACCACCGAGATTTCCGAGCACAATCTGCGCGAAGTCTATTTGCCGCCCTTCTACGCAGCTCTGGATGAGGGCGGCGCTTCCGTCATGAGCGCGTTCAACTCTCTAAACAGCGTGCCCGCCAGTGCGAATCCCTTCACCTTGACCGAGGTTCTCCGCAACGAATGGAAGTTTCCGGGAATCGTGGATAGCGACTGGACCTCCATTGCTGAATTGATTCCACATGGCATCGCCAACGACGGCAAAACGGCGGCCTGGAAAGCGTTCACCGCCGGTGTGGACATGGACATGGAGAGCAATCTTTACCATGAGCATATGGCCGAGCTCGTCAAAAGCGGCAAAGTGACCCCGGCGCAGCTCGATGAAGCGGTGCGCCGCATTCTTCGCGTGAAATTTGCGCTCGGTCTTTTTGACAAGCCCTATACCGACGAGTCGCGCGAAAATCACGGCGCGCTGCCCGCGGAAAGCCTGCAACTGGCTCGCACCGCTGCGGAGCGCTCTTTTGTCCTGCTGAAAAACGACTTCATCACTTCCCGTCGGGTGCTACCGCTCGCAAGCGATGTACCAACCGTCGCCCTCATCGGCCCGCTCGCCGATGATGCCGCAAGCATGCTGGGCGCATGGGCCGCCCGCGGCAATCCTCAAGATGTTGTGACGCTTAAAACCGCGTTGACCCAAAAGCTGGGCGCCGAACACATCAAGTATGCCCAAGGCGGCGAAGTCCTCGCGGCGAGTGACGCGCAAATCGAGGAGAGCGTTGCGGCTGCACGCGCTTCCGATGTCGCAATCCTGGCGCTGGGGGAGGACACGCCGGAGATGACGGGCGAGGCAGGTTCTCGCGCGCATCCCATGTTGCCCGGCCGGCAGCAGGAACTCCTCGAAAAGGTATCCGCCACCGGAAAGCCTGTCGTGCTGCTGCTCTTCACTGGCCGCCCGCTTGTGCTACCATGGGCGTTCGCGCATGTTCCCGCCGTTCTGGAACTCTGGTGCCCGGGCGTACAAGCAGGTCCCGCCATCGTGCGAACATTATTTGGCGAGGCCACGCCGAGCGGCAGATTGACGGTGAGTTGGCCGCGCGCCGTCGGCCAAATTCCCATTTATTACAACGCTCTCAACACCGGCCGCCCCCCAGGCAATCGCGATCTCACTCGCCCGCCAAAGGACGCCGACGAGCGCTTCGCCTCCCGCTATATCGATGAGCTGAACGCGCCCCAGTTTCCCTTCGGCTATGGCTTGTCCTACACGGATTTTTCGTACGGCGCGCCGGAGATCAGCGCGAAGCAGCTCAGCGCCAAAACTCTGAATGCAGAGCTGCGCAGGAATTCCTCTGACGCAAAACCCGTTCTGACCGTCACCGCAAATGTTTCCAATACCGGCAAAACGGCGGCCGACGAAGTCGTGCAGCTCTACGTTCGTCTGCGAGGCACCAGCGTCGAAGAGCCCGTGCGCAAGCTAAAGGGCTTCCAGCGCGTTGCCTTGGCTCCCGGCGAAACGAAGAAAGTCACGTTTTCCCTCGACGCGGATAGCTTCGCCCTCTGGGACATCCGCAACGAATACACCGTGGAGCCAAGCCTCGTCCATATCTGGGTCAGCCCCGATTCTTCGCGCGGTGAAGCCGTCGAATTGAAGATCGTCGACTAAGCAGCAGCTCGCATAAACCTGGGTTACGCGGCGTCTCGACACACGCATGTCCGATTTCGCACACGTTTCCGTGGCCTGGGATGTTACCCTCTAAAGGCCTATGAGCCTACTCTCTAAGTTTCTCCGCGACCGCACTTTCCACCAGCCCGTCAATTGGGGCGTCACCATCATCATGATTGGGCTGCACATCTGCGCCCTTGCAGCCGTTTTCTTCTTTACCTGGAAGGCGCTGATTCTCACTGTGGTGATGTGGTGGGTCGCCGGCAGCCTGGGAATCGGCATGGGCTATCATCGCCTCCTGACGCATCGCGGCTACAAAACACCCAAGTGGATTGAGTATTTCCTGACGACCTGCGGCACGCTGGCCATAGAAGGCGGCCCGATCGCCTGGGTGGCCACGCATCGCATTCATCATCAGAATACGGATAAGGAAGGCGATCCCCACACACCGCTCGATGGCGGAATCTGGTCGCACATGGGCTGGATTCTCACGGGTCGCGCCATGCACCGGGATCGCTCCGAGCTGCTTCCGTATGTTCCTGATTTGCGCAAAGACAAATTTCATTTGTGGATCAGCAAATGGCACGCGATTCCCTCGATTGCACTCGCGGTGGTTTTCTATTTCATCGGGGGTTGGCCCTGGCTAATGTGGGGCGTTTTTCTGCGCACCGTCGTCAGCTTGCACGCGACTTGGCTTGTTAATTCCGCCACGCACATGTGGGGCTCGCAACGCTTCGCCACCGGTGATCTTTCCAAAAACAGCTTCTGGGTGGCCGTTCTCACGTTTGGCGAAGGTTGGCACAATAACCACCACTACGCCCCGCAATCCGCGCGTCACGGCTTGAAGTGGTATGAGCTCGACATGAATTGGTACGGCATCTACACCCTCAAAACCATCGGCCTGGCTTGGGACGTCAAACGCGCCAAACTCGCCGAACTCACCGAAATCGAAGCCCGACAGCCTGTCCTGAGTTGAGCAGGCATCCAGCATCTCAATCGCGAGCCTGACAAGCCGCAGTGCACCATCTAGTGCCGTTCCAACTATTTCGGCCAAATGACGGTCCAAGCATCTGACGCGAACACGGAGTGAGTATTCTCGAAGGGATTTGCTGGAACAAGTTGGAATGGCACTAGCAGATGCCATCTTCCCGCAAATCTGGGAAGATACGCCTATGCGGCTTCTTCTTGTCGAAGATGATCACCGGATTGCGCGGTTCGTAGCCAAAGGACTCCAGGAACAGTCCTACGCCGTGGACGTTGTCGCCAATGGCCACGACGCGGTCTATCAGGCGGAGATCAACGACTATGACGTCGTGATTCTTGACGTCATGATTCCCGGCCTGGATGGCTTCGCCACCTGCCGCGCCATTCGCTCCGTCGGCAAGCACATGCCCATCCTCATGCTGACCGCGCGGGATGGCGTCGAAGACCGCATCCTTGGCCTCGATTCCGGCGCGGACGATTACCTGACCAAGCCCTTCGAATTTGGCGAGCTTCTCGCGCGACTTCGCGCGCTTCTCCGGCGTCCCACGGAACTCCGCTCCCCGCAAATCGTTGTCGGGGATCTGGTGCTGGACACCGCTTCGCAAACCGCGAGGCGCGGCGCGCGTTCCATTCCCCTGACGGCCAAGGAATACGCCTTGCTCGAATTCCTCGCACGGAATGCCGGACGCGTTGTGGGCCGCGCGGAAATTGCGGAGCATGTTTGGGATGAGTCCTTCGATCCCTTCTCCAACCTCATCGAGGTTTACGTGAATCGCCTGCGCCGCAAAATCGACGAGGGCAGCGCCAAGCCTCTTTTGCAGACGCGGCGCGGCAGCGGCTACGTCCTTGCGGCTCCCGCGGAAGCTGCTACTCCGGCAACGCGGAAGGCCGCGGGTGCAGGCACGCCAAGTAGCCCGAGGAAGTCGCATGCTTGATTCCGTGCGCGTGCGGCTCACGCTCTGGTATACCGCGGTCGTCGCCGTCGTTTTGATCCTGCTCGCTGTCCTCACCTATTTTCTTTATGCCCGCAACATCGCGCAGCGCACCGATAGCAACCTCGTCGAATTAGCCGATTCCTTCGCGACCACTTTCCATGCCGAACTCGCCGACGAGATCGGCCCGGAGGCCCCCAAAAAAGCCGCACGGGAAGCCATGGTGGAACACCGCTTCCGCGACGTCGTCTTCGTTTTCCAGGATTCGGAGGGCCATCCCCTTCTGAGCTCTCTCGATCTCCCTTCTGCCGGTTCATCGAATGGACATCTCAAGCCGGAGCTGTTTGCTTCGCGCGATTTCCAGACAATCGCCTCCCTGGCTGGTTCGGCGCATCCGTTTCGCACGATCCATGTTGGGAAGGGTGTCTATCGCACCTATGCTCGTCCGCTCTCGGCAGCGGGGCGCACCTTCATTCTCATTGTGCTGGAATCCCTGCATCCTCAGCGCGAGTTGCTGAAGGACATTCGCAATTCCTTCCTGGGGATCATTCCCATCGCGCTCCTGCTTGCAGCTCTTGGCGGTTATTTCCTCGCCCGCAAGAGCCTCGCTCCCGTCGCCTCAATGGCCTCCAAAGCGCGCACCATCGGCGCCGCGAATCTCCACGATCGTCTTGGCGTATCGAATCAACGCGATGAACTCGGACAGCTCGCCATCTCCTTCAACGATTTGCTCGACCGGCTGGAAGATTCCTTTGAGCGCCAGCGCCGCTTCATCGCCGATGCCTCACACGAATTGCGCACGCCGGTCGCGATACTTCGCGGCGAATCGGAGGTCACGCTTTCGCGTCCTGATCGCTCACCCGCGGAATATCGCGAAGCACTTTCCATCCTTCGCGATGAGTCCCAGCGCCTCGCCCACATCATTGAAGACCTCTTCACGCTCACGCGTGCCGACGCCGGCCAATATCCAATCACTCCGCGGGATTTCTACCTCGATGAACTCGCCGGCGATGTCCTTCACCATGCCCGCTCGCTTGCGCTGGCTAAAGCGATCACACTCACTCCTTCGATTGAGCCGGAACTGCTTTTCCATGGTGACGAAGCGCTGCTCCGCCGCCTGTTGCTGAACCTCCTCGATAACGCGATCAAGTACACGCCCAACGGCGGTAAGGTCACGCTCGAGTGCAAAAAGCAATCCGCGCAATATGTCGTGAGCGTGACCGACACCGGCCCCGGCATCCCACCCGATTTACAGTCTCGCATTTTCGAGCGTTTCTTCCGCGCCGATAAGGCCCGCTCGCGCTCGGAAACCGATGGCGGCGGCGCCGGGCTCGGTCTTTCCATCGCCCGCTGGATCGCCGAAGCACACCATGGCCGCCTGGAACTGGCGCGCTCCGACGCGTCCGGCTCAACCTTCACCGTCTCCCTTCCTATCTCGCAACAATAGGGGCGCAGCACGCTGTTCCTGTTTCGGCCAACATCTTATCTACATTGGTGGTGGGCCAGTTACCGGTTTGCCAGGCAATAAGACAAACAAACACAACTCATGCTTCAGCTGCCTATCCTGGTGTAGAATTGCCAGATTCTAAGTGAATCCCGTCAACAAGGAGATGGGTATGCGCGTTCGGGTCACACTGGTCCTGATTCCGTCCCTGTTGTTGGTAGCCACGGTCCTTTGTTTTGCGCAGCCGCAAAAACCGCCCGCAGCGGGACCGACGAAAGAGGGCGTGTTGACTGCGGAGGTTGTGGGCACAAAATTGATGCCTGAAAAAGTATTCTTCCGCGGACAGCTGACAAGAGTGCAGTCCAGCAATTCGGGCGGCGTGCGCTATTTGGATGATTCGCTGGTGCTGGCAGGGTTGGTGGAAAACCCAGGATGGGCAGCGGGAATATCGGATAAGTATCAAGGTTATCTTATTACGGAAGTCTCGATGGTAATTGGCGGGCAAATGCTGATGCCAGGAGCCTATGGCTTCGGATTTGTGGACGGCGGGAAGTTCGTCGTAATGGATTTAAGCTCGTGGGAGCTATTTACTGTAAGTTCCACTAGTGATGCCGAGTTGAAGAGCCCAATGCCGTTACAGTTTGTGGCAGGGTCGGACCCTGGAAAGTACCGCTTATATAAGGGGCGGGAATTTGTCGAATTTAAGAGGGTGAAGTTAGTGAGGATAATAAAAAGCAAAGATTAGGCCTGGTAAACGCCGTAATCGGAAACTGACCCAACGCCGTCACACGCACACCCTTGGATCGCCTTCGGTTAATCCTGCATTTATCTGCACTTTGCTAACTTCCGCTTAGGGAGACCATCGCCAACATCGCCGCTCCTGCTAGCTGGAGGTAAACGCGATTGCCAATTTGGTTCCCATTGCGAGAGTTCCCTTGATCCGCAAATCTCAGAGTTACCTACTCATGCTTGTCGCAGCCGCCGCCCTCGTAGCTCCTGCGGCCGTGCACGCCGCGCAGCAGCCCAATTCGCCCGCTCCACGACCGGAAGCCATTTCTCACGAGTCCCATGCATCTTCACAAGCTGTTCCGGCTCCAGGAGCGCCCGTGCGGCTGACGCTGCAAGACGCCCTAAACCTTGCGCACAAGAACGATCCGACGTATCACGCTGCCGTCACCGAGGTAGGCATAGCACGCGAAGACCGCGCACAATCCCGCGACGCGCTTCTCCCTGGCGTGGACTTCACCACGTCCTCGCTTTATTCACAAACCAATGCGACTACCGTCCGCTTCATCGCCAACAATGCGGCACATGAATACGTAAGCCAGGGCAACGTGCACCAGGTTTTCGATCTTGCATCTTTCTCTTCGTATCGTCGCTCCGCCGCGCTTGCCGCTGCCGCAAAGGCGCGTGCTGAAGTGGCTGGTCGCGGCCTCGTTGTTACCGTGGTCCAGAACTATTTCGCGGTCGCCGCCGCTGAGCAGAAACTCTCCGTTGCGCGGCGCACGGCCGACGAAGGTGAGAAATTCTTCGAGCTCACCCAGAACTTGGAAAAAGGCGGCGAAGTGGCGCACTCGGACGTCATCAAGGCGGAACTCCAGGTTCAGGATCGCCGGCGCCAGTTACAGGAGGCACAACTTGCCCTCCTGAATGCGCGGCTCGACCTCGCCGTGCTGCTCTTCCCGGACTTCAACGACAATTTCGAACTCACAGACGATCTCCACGCCAGCATCCCGCTGCCTCCTCGTGGGGAATTCGAGGCGCAGGCGGCTCACGAGAATCCGGACATCCGCGCGGCTCTTTCCGCCGTTCAGGCTGCCGGCCAAGATGTGAACTCCGCACGCGCCGGCTATCTCCCCTCTGTCAGCCTGGATTACTGGTATGGAATCGATGCCGAGCGCTACGCCACATACACCGCCACATCCGCCGGCGGCAGGCTCAATAATCTCGGGGCCTCTGCCATGGCTACCCTGAATCTCCCCATCTGGAATTGGGGTGCGACGCAGAGCCGCGTGCGCCAGGCAGAACTGAAACGTGATCAGGCCAAGCTGGAACTTTCTTTCACCCAACGCAAGCTTCTTGCCGAGATGCGCTCGCGCTATTCTGAAGCGGAAACCTCCCTGAACGAGATGGCCGGCCTGCAGCGTTCCGCCGAACTCGCCGCCGATAGCCTGCGCCTGACCACGCTCCGCTACAAAAACGGAGAAGCCACTGTCCTTGAAGTGGTCGACGCACAAACCACATTTTCGCAAGCCAACGCCGCCTACCAGGACGGTGCGCTTCGCTACCGTGTTGCCCTCGCGAATCTCCAGACCCTCACAGGAGTGCTCACAGCTCCATGATCAACCGAAGCCCAGTTCTCTTTTATTCTCGTCGGCAATGCATGCTCGGCAGTTCCCTTTTGATTGGCATCGCTGCGCTTCTTTCCGGATGTGGCGCTACCGAGAAAGAGCCCGAACCAATCGTCGCCGTGCAGGTCACGCCGGCAATACGCGGCCCTATCGCCCTTACTGTCTCGGCCGAAGCCGTGATTTCTCCGCTGCAGCAAGCCGTCATCACGCCCAAAATCAGCTCGACCATCAGCAAGTTTTACGTGCAGCGCGGCAGCCACGTGAAGCAGGGTGAGCTCCTGGCGGTCCTCGAAAACGGAGACCTTGCCGGCGCCGCGGAGCAAAGCAAGGGCGAGTTTGAGCAAGCCGAAGCGGGCTATGCGACCACGACGGGCGCGAGCCTCCCACAACAAATTCAAAAGGCTGAGCTTGATGCCGCCACTGCCAAATCTGCCTTCGACGCGCAACAAAAGGTTTATGACGCGCGCAAGGACCTTTTCAATCAGGGAGCCATCCCCCGTAGGGATTTCGATTCCGCGGACGTTGCGCTGGCGCAGGCACGCAGCCAGAACGAACAGGCGCAAAGACAGCTCGCCGATCTGTTGCGCCTCGGCAAGGAACAGGCGCTGAAATCCGCGAGCGGCCAGCTATCGGCGGCTAAAGGAAAGTATCTCAATGCCAAGGCGCAGCTCAGCTACTCTGAGATCCGCAGCCCCATCGAAGGCGTCGTCACCGATCGTCCGCTGTTCCAGGGCGAACTCGCGACTGCCAATCAGCCGATTCTCACGGTGATGAATGTCTCCAAGCTCATTGCCAAGGTACACATCCCGCAGAACGAAGCGGTTCTTCTGAAGGTGGACGACCCAGCGGAATTGCAGCTTCCGGGCGTTGAGCAGCCGATAAAGGGGCGCGTCATGCTCGTCAGCCCGGCGCTGGATCCCGGCAGCACCACCATTGAAGTCTGGATTGAAGCGCTCAAGCCGGGGCCGGCACTGAAGCCTGGAATGAATGTCGAGGTCACCGTCACGGCAAAGAGTGTTGATAAAGCGCTGGTCGTTCCCGCATCTGCGGTGTACAAAACGCCCGAAGGCGACGACTACGTGCTGCTCGCCGGGACCGACAACAAAGCGCATCTTGCAAAAGTCACAATCGGCATCCGCAACAAGGAGCTTGCCGAAATCGCTTCCGGCATCAAGGAAAACGATTCCGTCATCACGGCGGGCGGCTACGCGCTTCCGGATGGGACGCAAATCAAGATCGAGGCGGCGGCCACCGCGGAGGGCGAAAAGATTTCCACGGACCAAGGCGATAAGCCAGGAGAAAAACCCGGCAAGAAACCGGCCGCTACTACGACTCCTGCAAAGGGCAAGGAGTAGCGCCGCATGGATCGCCAGTCTGGGCAATCGTCTTCCAATTTCGGTCCTGACGCGGGCTCCACGGGGCCGGGCCAGCCCTGGTTCCGCCATCTTTCAAGACCCATTCTCTTTCTAACCATCAGTCTGGCGCTCGTGGGCGCTTATCTTGCGCTCAGTATTCCGATTGCAGTTTTCCCAAACACTGATTTTCCGCGCATTGTCATCGGCGTGGACAACGGCGTCATGCCCATCGACCAGATGCTCGTCACCATCACGCGCCCCATCGAGGAATCGGTCAACAGCGTGCCCGGCCTGCAAAATGTTCAGTCCATCACCAGCCGCGGTTCCGCCGAAGTGGATCTCTTCTTCGACTGGAACTCCGACATGATCCTGACGCTGCAGCGCGTGGATGCGGTTGTCGCGCGCCTGCAAACGGAGCTTCCCGCGAGCGCGAAAATTCAAACGCATCGCATGACGTTCGCCACATTCCCAATTCTGGGCTACAGCCTGACGTCGGAGAACGTGCCGCAAAGCAAGCTCTGGGAAATTGCCACGTACGATCTAAAGCCGCGGGTCAATCGCCTCGATGGAGTTGCTTCCGTGCTCGTGCAGGGCGGCCGCGTTCCGGAATTCCAGGTCTCGCCGGATCCCGCGCGCTTGCTGGCCGCCGGCGTCACCGTCACGGATATTCTGGAGGCCATTCGCCGCACCAATCTGATCGATTCGCCCGGCCTGCTCGAACACGATCATCAGCTCGTGCTCGGCCTCATCAGCGGCCAGGTGCGCACGCCGGAGCAAATCGCGCAAATCGTCGTGAAGACCCCCAACAATGGCGTTCCCCTTCGCCTCGGCGACATCGCCAGGATCGCCCCTTCGGAAGCGCCGGTCTATACCATGGTCACCGCCAACGGAAAGCCCGCCGTGCTTCTCAGCGTGAACCGCCAGCCCGAGAGCAACACCCTCGAGGTGGCCAACGAGGTCCATCAGAGAATTGCCGAACTGCGTTCCACGCTCCCTCCCGGCGTTCATTTGGAACTCTTTTACGATCAATCCACGATTGTGAGCGATTCGATTGCCAGCGTGCGCGACGCCGTCCTCCTCGGAATCATTCTTTCTTCTGCGATCCTGGTGCTTTTCCTGCGTGATTGGGGCTCTTCCTTCGTCGCCGCTCTCGTCATTCCCGTTACGCTTCTTTTCACCTTCATCGTTCTTAAACTGACGGGACAAAGTTTCAATCTGATGACCCTCGGCGGCCTTGCCGCTGCCGTTGGCCTGGTGATCGACGACGCCATCGTCGTTCTCGAGAACATCGTTCTCCATCGTGATGCCGGCGAATCGCGCTTCCAAGCTATCCAGAGCGCGCTCCGCGAAATCACCATCCCGCTCATTGGCTCGACGATCACGCCCATCGTCGTCTTCCTGCCGCTCATCTCCACCACTGGCGTCACGGGCAGTTTCTTCCGCGCGCTAGCCATTACCATGACGGTTTCGCTGCTGAGTTCGCTTTTCTTGGCCTTAACATGGACGCCGACGCTCAGCCAGTACTTCGTTCGCCGCCACGATACCGTTCCTGCCGGGGAACAAACCACCGGGACGCACTCCGCCTCCGCTCTGCTCGCCGCGGAGGAAGCCCATCTTTCCGGCTTTTTTGGGAAGGTCGTGTCCTTTTATGGGCGCGGCATGCAGGCGCTACTTCACAAGCCCGTTTTTCTGACCGTGGGTTCAGCGCTCGTTTTGGCGCTTTCCGTCGTTTGCTACTTGTCTCTTGATTCCGATTTGTTGCCATCCATGGATGAGGGCAGTTTCATTCTCGATTACTGGACACCGCCCGGAAGCTCTCTCGCCGAGTCCGACCGTATCCTGCAGCACATCGAGAAAATCGTGCGTTCTCAGCCCGAAGTGGAAAACACCTCGCGCCGCACGGGCCTGGAACTCGGTCTTTCCGCGGTTACGGAAGCGAATCGCGGCGATTTCACGGTCAAGCTCAAGAAGGACCGCAAGCGCGATATCGACGAGATCATGTCCGCCGTACGCGCTGAGATCGAGAAAACCGAGCCGGCGACTGTTGTGGAATTCGTGCAGGTTCTTCAAGACATGATCGGCGACCTCACCAGTGTGCCGGAGCCGATCGTCATCAAACTATTTTCGCCGGACGCGAAACTTCTGGCAGCCACAGCTCCCCAGGTTGCAGAAGCTATACAAAAGATACCCCACGTCGTGGACGTCACCGATGGCATCCAGAACACCATCAGCGGCCCAGCGGTCACCTATCAGGTCGATCCGCTGGTCGCCGCCCGCGCGGGTTTTACACCGGAGGAGATCGCCGTGGACGCTGCGGCAGTCCTGGAAGGTGAGCCGGCCGCCACTCCCGTAGTTCTGAACGACCGTGCCTACACCATCCGCGTGCGTTTCCCCGCGCAAAACCGCGCCTCGCTTGATCGCATGAGCAACACGCTCCTCACCAGCGCTTCCGGCCGCACTGCCACGCTCGGCTCGCTCGCCACGGTAACCCGCGATCTCGGCCAAACGGAAATTCGCCGCGAAAATCTGCAGCGGCTGGTCCAGGTCAAGGGAAGATTTGAAGGCATCGGGCTGGGCTCGGGCATGAAGGCGGTGCAGAAGGTCGTGGCGGACCTGCACCTGCCCTCGTCCATCCGCGTCGACTATGGCGGCTTGTATGAAGAGCAACAGAAATCCTTCCGGGATCTTCTGACAGTCTTTCTGCTGGCGCTCGTGCTGCTGTTCGTCGTGCTCCTCTTTGAGTTCCGGACCTTCTCGGCTCCCGTGGCGATTCTCGTTTCTGCGGTGCTCTCCACGTTTGGCGGTTTTCTGGCGCTTCTGGTAACGCGAACGACGTTTAACGTCGCCTCGTTCATGGGCATGATCATGGTCGTCGGCATCGTCGCCAAGAACGGCATCCTACTCCTCGATGCCGACCAGCGCTTCCGCGCACTGGGTTTCACCCCGGAAGAATCCTTGATTCAGGCGGGGCGCCGGCGCCTTCGCCCGATCACGATGACCGCTCTCGCAACAATCGCTGGCATGCTTCCACTCGCTCTCGCAATTGGTTCCGGTTCGCAGATGTTGCAGCCGCTGGCGATCGCCGTAATCGGCGGTCTGCTCAGCTCCATCGTTCTTTCTCTGATTCTGACGCCGATCATCCACTACTATCTGCACCGGAATAGCGCGACAGCGCCCGCAGCGCAGTTGCATGCCTCTTGAACGGCAAAACGAAACAGCTATTTTCCGTTGTCTATCTTCGATTTTCTATCTTCTATTTTCGGTTTTCGCTTTTTCCGCGGGGCACGCAGTTTACTTAGAGAGGTTGGGGGGAACGGGCTTGTTCCGCCACCATTCCTGGCCCTGCTGCGGCAAGGTGTAAACGGGATCGTAATACTCATAGCGGCGGGTGAGCGCTTCCGCATCGTCGGCTTCAATGCCCGTGCGGTAATTTTTCGTCCAGTAGGAAATGCCCAGGTGGCGGTCGTACTCCTTCACCTGGTTCACCCAACGCTTGCCCACGAACGGCACGTCACAGACCATGCGCGGCGTGGCAAACCCCGGCAAATATCCCATAATGTCGTGCTGCAGTTGTTGCGCTTCGTGAACGGCCAGGCGCCAGTGCTCGGCATTGGGAATCATGTCGCACTGATAGAAGTAGTACGGCATGATCTTGCCGTGATCCAGCAGCATGAAACACAAATCCAGTAATTCTTTCGGCGTCGTATTCACGCCGCGCAGCAGCACGCCCTGGTTGCGCACGTCACGATAGCCCATGTCCAGCAGTGACTGGACGGCTTTGGCCACCAGCGGAGTCACTTGGCTCGCGTTGTTCACGTGCGTGTGTACGGCAATGTCCACGCCGCGTTCACGCGCCTTTTTCGCCATACGGTCTAGCCCCGCCTGCACGTCGGCCTGCAAAAAGTGCTGCGGGATAGCGATCAAGCCTTTCGTTGCCAGGCGAATGTCCTTGATGTTCGGGAGATCCATCAGCTTGGAGCAGAACTCCTCCAGCATGGCGATGGGTGTGTTGGCAATGTCGCCGCCGCTCACCACAACGTCGCGTACGGAAGGCGTCACGCGCAGATAATCCAGCATCTGCTGGTAACGGTCCTTTTGCGGGATCTGAAACTTGAGCTTCACAACCAGCGGCACATCGTTCCCCACCAGATCCATCCGCGTGCAGTGTCCGCAATATTGCGAGCAAGTCGAGAGCAATTCCGCCAACACCTTTGTCGGGTAGCGGTGCGTCAGGCCTTCCACGGCCCACATATCCGTTTCATGCAAGGAATCGCGGCTGGCCTTGGGATGGCTGGGCCATTCGGGATGGCGGTCATCAAACGCCGGCAGCATGTAGCGCCGCACCGGATCATTCCACAAATCCTTCTCATCCATGGTGTTGAGCATGTGCGGCGGCACCAGGATGGACATCGTGGCCCGCTCCTTGATATCGCGCTCGAGGCTGGCCATCAGCGTCCCCGGAATCAGTTCGCCGAAAACCTGTTTGAGTTCCTTCAGGTTCTTGACCGTGTGGCGGCGTTGCCACAGCGCCGTCTCCCACTCCTCCCGCGTGACATTGCGGTAGCCCGGCAATCGCCGCCAATCCGGCTCCACAAACTCGCGTTTCAACGGGTAAGTGAACGGCTGCTCGCCGGCGTGCACTTTGCCTGCATCCTTCCAGGTTGGCCGGCCAGCTTTGGTTTCGGCCATCACTTTATTTGTTTCAGGCGCAATGATTTTCGTGTCACTCATAGGCGTGTTCCTGTATTCGGGGGACTTCCGCGTACAACGGTGTGTGTACAACTAAGGATAGCCGAGAGTGAAAGTTTGCGCCACCCCCGGGGAGGCCCAGTCTACAGTTCACAGTTGACAGTTTACAGTTCAAGACGTTGCCCGCGTGACTTGTGACTCGTGGTTCGTGAGTCGTGACGGGAAGACGAAAATGTCGGCGCGCCGACATTCTTTGAGTAAGTACAATAATAGTAATCACTTGGCATTTCTCTGGGCTTTCTGGATGCAGCGGGCGCGCAGGGGAATGACCCCCACCCCCGGGGGTAAGCATAAGTGCCCTTCGCAAGAGGTTTTACCGCAGAGGACACAGAGGGCACAGAGAAAGAAGGGGGAGCGGAGATCTGTCGAAGTGAGTGCATTCCCGAAGTGGAACGATTGGTCATACCACGGATACCCCCTACCCCCCTGTTTTTGCGTATGTACGGGAATGATTGGACTTACGGGTGCATTTCGTAGATCTACGGGAATGATTGGAGTTAGGCGGGGTTGGAAGTCGAAAAAGCGAAGGAAAAGCAAAAAGAAGAGGCGAAAGTGGTCTGGGAGCTGGACCGGGAGGGTTTTGCTTTGAAAGGCGGGCAGGCGCATGCCAAGCATTCATGAGGAATGGTACCACATTATTTACCAATTGTCAATAGATATTGTGAGGTACTATAATACCTCTTTAGAAATGTCCCCTAGACTGCAACCTCCTGAAGGAGGGCGCGGTGAAGAGGACAGCCATGAGTAGCAGGGAGTTGCGACGTGTCGAGGTCTTGGGGCAGGTGGCCCGGAGTGGACTGTTTGGAATTTGTTGACATGGCGGACGGAGAGAGGATATCACCTGAATACGTTCGCCGGGATTGGAGAGCGGCGGAGGGTGCTCCACCGTTGTTGTGTAAGGGTGGGTCTTGGGGTTCGCGCTGCTGTGCAGGCTTAAGCTTTATTGCGGTCGGTGTCATCCGCACTTTGTTACGATTAGTTGTTACCGGCGGTAGCTAGAACATCCATTCAAGATTGGAAAGGAATTTATGAAAGTAATTGGGCTGCAGTTCGCGCTCCTGCTATCGCTGGTTGGCTTCTATGTGGACGGTGGCGTTCCCGAAGACTACAAGGGCAAACCTTTTCAAGATTCCACCTATACAGCGGGCCCACAGAAGATACCGGGCCGCGTACAAGCCGCACTGTACGACTTGGGTGGGGAAGGGATTGCCTATCACGACGTAGACCCGATCAACCACGGCAGCGGCGAGTTGAATTACAAACCGGAACACTGCGAGGCAGGTGTGCCCGCGTATGTCTGCCATTTTCGCGAAAACGAGGGTGTGGACATCTCCTACGTGAAGAAGAATATAGACCTGAACCATGCCAACGGGGTCGCGCCGGAATGGCAGCAGCTGTACATTGGCTGGACGGAAGATGGCGAGTGGACCAACTACACGGTGGAAGTGAAGAAGGCCGGAACATACCGAATCGTCGCCATGTATTCCAATCTCGGGCAGACGATCCAGTTTTCACTGAATAATAGGCCCGCCGCAGACTGCAAGCTTCCTGTCGACACCCCAAAGCAGTTTCCTGTCCCGAACTCCCCGGATTGGCTCGTCTGGCACATCTGGAACAAGGCCGATTGCGGAGAGATCACTTTTCCTCAGGCGGGGCGACAGCTCCTGACCCTTCATTACAGGCAGGGTAACAACCTTGCGTATTTCGACTTCGTGCCTGCAGGTGAAAAAACCTCAGACGGGGGCGCTGCGAACGTTGCTCCCGCTTCCCTGGGGAGGTGACTCGACAGGCCGCCCGGCCGGAATTGTGTTGATGATTTTGAGTGCGGGCATCGCTGCCGAGGCTACCACTCTGGGAACTTGCGAACGACTCAGTTCCCCTTCGGCTTTAGCACGGCGGTACTGCGCTCGTCGCTCGCGATGATTCGGTAAAACGTCTTCAGTTGAGCCAACTTGTCCAGCGGCACGCTCAACTCCTTGACCACGAGCGTGCGCCTGTAAATCAGTGCGCCATCTTTCACTTCACACTTGCCGTGATAGTTCCCGAAGGAGTATTCCGCATCCGCAGTGGCGGGCAGCTCGTCCACTTCATACCCTGCAGGCAGCTTGATTTCTATCGAATCCACGTAAGTCATCGGTCCCTCGAATTCCACGGGATATTTGCGAGGTTCCTTCTTCTCCAGAATATCGCTCGACCAATTTCCGATGACCCTTGGACGTACCAGGAGGAGACTGCCGGCATTCTTCGCGTATTGTTCAGCGGTAAAAGAATAGATGTACTCAAACGGCTGATCGTGGACATCGAGGTTGCTCACGGTCGCTTTGGTGATTCGGAACGTGCCTAGCGAATGAGACAGGAGCGACTCAATGGGTTTAATTTTGTCCGCTTCCTTGGTTGCCGCCCGCAGCGCATAACGTTGCCTCGCCGCGGCGTCTCCCTGACTAATCTCGGTGACATCGCCACTCAAAGTGCCTTCTGGAGAGAGCTGCAACGTGGCCGTTCGTCGGCTGCCGCTTGAGGATGGCGCAAGCTGTGGAAGTTTGATCAGTTCTCCGCCATCCTCGGTGACAAGCAGTCCGTAATTAGCCTGCAGTTCACCCTCCAATTGCCCGAACGGTGTCACTTCGCTGGTCGGATCGAAAATCAGAATCCTCCCCAGCGTCGGATGGGTATACACGGATTCCAAGGATGAATCTCTCAAATCATCGGGCAAGCGAATCCCCAGAATCATGTGATTGAAGTACTGTTGCGGCGGTGTATCGGCGCTCACGGCTCCCCGAAAAGTGTTCACGACAACATAGTAGGAGTCCACGCCGGCTTCCTTGAGCATAGTGCTCAGGAGCGTTGCTTTGTCTTTACAATCGCCGTAATGATGACTGTAAATCTCTCCCGCCGGATGCGGTTGCCAGCCCCCGATGCCCAATTGAATCGCCACGTAACGAATGTCCCGCTGGATGTAATTCGCCAGCGCCTGCATCTTCGCGAGGGTGGTGATCTTGCCTGCCGTCAGCTCCGCCACTTTCTGCTTGATCTCGGGTGAAGGATCCCGCCTGCCCTGCGCGAGCGTATAAGTCCACTTCCCAACGTCCGCCCAACTCACAAAACCCTTCCTGGAACCATCGGGCGGAATCAGGGATACGATCATCTGCCCGGCCATTCCATACCACGGTGGCATTTCCTCTTCGTAGCGAATCTCCTTGATATCGTTCATCACCCACTGCCACTGGCCACCTCCAGATGAAGTTGGTTTGGCTTCCGTGGCATTGACCCAAACGGCTTTGTATTCCCAGCCTGGTGGAAGCTGTAGCGTGTAGTGGGCTTCGCGCACCGGCACACCCGATTGAAACATCCACCGGTCCTGCAGAATGTAGGGATATTCCTCCCGTTCTATCTCGTAGCCCACGATGTTCCCCGGCTCTGGCTCGGGGATTTTCAGAATTTTCGCCCGGACATCGCTAACCAACTCGCCGTTCGCTACCCCTGGCGCGGAGGTTTCCAGGGCATCCTTATCCTTGACTTCGAAGTCCTTGCCCTGCGCCGGAATGCACCAGCCGTGCATATTCAGAACTTTCGCCTCGGCGCTGGAATAGGCCACGGCCGTGGCATATCGTCGGCCACCGGGACGCAGAATCTTGTACGCCTCTCTCGTCAGCCGCTTGATCTTGCCATTCCCCTGAACGGTCAACACTTCCTCAGAATAAAGGAGCACTGCCTCGGTCTTCTCATCATGCTCGGGGAGAGAAACACTTGTCAGGGCGTGCATCCACGCTGGTGCCTCCGAGGAAGCCCGGGCGCTACTCCCACAGACAGCAACAATAACCGCAGCCAATGCGATTCCCAGCAGTACGTGTAACCAGGGCGCGTGACTCCTATTTGGCTGCACTGTTCGCCCCCGGCTGGAGAACCACCTGTTGTTCATCTCCAGACCTGACCTTCTGATAGAAATCCCGCAGGGCTGGATACACGGAAGGTTGGTACAACACAATGTCGCTTCGCAGTGTGCGGGTCACTTGAAGTGCATTCTCCTTCTTTTCCGCCTGAATCCGGTATTCCGCCGCCGTTGCATCCAAGTGAACCTCTGTTGGAAGGCTGCCTACTTTCCACCCCGCGGGAAGCGTGATCTTGGTTTGGTCTTCCGTCTGAAACATGTACGAAAAATAAATGGCATGCGTGCGCTGGGTGTGCTCAAACACGTGTTTCTGCGCCCCCGCAAACAACCCCAGCGGAAGTACAACGTGCCTCCCTGCCGAACTCGCCCACCCGGGAATCTTCACGTCATATTCCGCCACGAGCTTTTCGTCGGAGCTGTCCCAGTCCGGTTTGTTCTTCAATTCCACCTCGGCCGTCGCTGGAATCACATTTTTCAATTCTTCTTCCAGATACTCTTTGCGTTGCGTTGCGTCCCCGAATCTCTGGCCCAAACGTCGGTCCAACGCTTCCAGCCCGGTGTGGGTCACCTTTACCTGGCCTTCCAATCCCCCTTCCTCGTTCAGCTTCAAGTCCGCCTGCCTCACGACTTTGCAGGTGGAACTCTCCGGAACCTCCGTCTGTATCCAGGTTCCGCCTTGCTTATCGAGGCGCAGTCCTGCGACTCCGGTCTCTGGCCAAGGCATCAGCCCGTAGGGCGCAAATTTTGTGGCCGGATCCAGGTACAGATCCTTCCCCTCCGACTTCACCAGAACCGTGTCCGCATCCAGTTGTGCGGTGTTCATGCGTTTCTGGTTGAAAAAATATTCACTCCTCCCGGAAAGACGAACATAGTACGCTTCAAATCCGGCCGCCCGCACCAGCGCAAGAAACAGCAGATTGACGTCGTGGCCAGAGCCCACACCTTTCTTCCAGACATCCTCGACATTCTCGTTCGGCTTGATCTTCTCCTCTTTCGCCCTATCTTGTCTCCTCTCAAAATCGAGGTTTTTCACCTGCTGGCATCGCGCATAGATTTTCCTCAATTTCGCATCCGCGGAATCCGAGGGCGAGATAATCTGTGAGTCTGCCTGCTCCATCGCCTTGCGTCGGTCGACGAACTTCTCCGTCTGCTTATTCTGCTTTTCCCCGTACTTTTTCCAGAAACGATCCGGCTCGCTTTCGAATCCGTCCTCGCTGTACACAAAATTCACAAGGAACTTCAGCTCGTTTTCCGGCGGCATGTGGTCTTCTTCTTGAAACGCCGGCACATTCACGGCCGTCATGCGAACGATCAGGTCGGGTCCTAGCTTCGGGGGATCTGTGCCCGGCGGCAAACCGGCCGGCCAGTTCCATTGCACGGCAAATTTCTCGTAGGGCTTCAACGAGAAGACGGCCTTCTTCGTGAACAGGTCCTCGCTCACCATCCATTTGGACCAGTAGATATAATAGTCTTCAAAATCATACGTGTAGTGATACTCGATGATGCTCCCGACTTGCACGTCGGGCATCGCAAACGTCTTCGCCAGGTACTTCACCGTTTTTGACTTGACAATCGTGTTTTCCAGAATCTTGCCTTCAAAATTCACGATGCTGCCATCCGCATGAATGGTCCGCGCTCGAATGCCGCTGATTTGCGAGACCGCCCGCGAATACGGAATCTCGACGTTGGCGTATTTCCGTCCTTCCTCGGTCAGGATCTTGATCCGAAAATAGTTGAACTCAGTGTGCCTCGTCCGTCCAGCGTCGCTCCGGTCCACCTGCCGGTAGAGGTAGATCGCCGGCGCACCCGGCGCGAGCGGTTCGCTGGTCATTCTGAGTTCGGCAGGATCGATGGGCAGCCATTCGTCACCGGCCTGCGCACTGGCAGAAAATATGGTTGAAAAGATCAGGACAAAAAGAAGGGAAACACACATGCGACGTATAGCCAAGGCGGGCCTCCACCGGGCACACAGCCCGTATCCAACCGCAAGTCAGTTGTCAGACACAATGCTTGTTCGTCGAGTTTTGGACCAGGTTCCGCCGCTCGCTACCTGTTCACCAGCTAAGTACGGTATTAGCCTGCACGATAACTACGCGTTGCTCTGATGTCAAGAAAACTGTCAGTTACAGATTGTGGCCAAAAGAAGGTCTTTGCCTCGCGCGCGCCCTGCGGCATGACCCAGCCGCACAGACTACAACTGAGTTTCCTCGTCCACCAGTTTCCGGGAGGATGTGCGAAGCGGCCATCCATGGGATCCGCCGGAACCGGCGCGTACCGAAACGCATGCGGACCGGCGTCACATGATCGCGGTTGGCGGTGCTGGCTCGTCGGGGCGTCCCGCGTTGGCCAGCGGCACCAGGATCATAACAGCCACGAGCACCGCCAAAGCAATCAAGGGAGCAACCGCCGAGTCTCCTATGGCCAGATGAGCCAACGTTGTGTCTGCATGAGGATTATGTGCGAGCCTCTGCGCAATGACTGCGGCCACACCGAGTCCACAGAGAGCCTCTCCGGCGATCAATCCCGATGCTGTCAGGATTCCGGCGTTGTCCACGCGCGCTTTCTGCGCGTCATTGAGGTTGCGGTTGTCGCGCAGGCGGTCGGTGGCCCAGCGAATCACGCCCCCCACGAAGATGGCAAAGGTGGTTCCGAGCGGCAGATACATACCCACCGAAAACAGCATCACGCTCTTCACTTCGATCAGGATCATAACGATACCGAGCAGCATCCCCACAATGATCAACGGCCAGGCCATGTCGCCACCGACAATGCCTTTGGATAGCATCGCCATGAGCCCGGCCTGGGGCGCCGATAGAGCTGGGCTTCCGAAGTGATACGCTCTATCGAGCACGGACAGGGGAAAGAACAGCACCAGCGAGGCCATCATGATCCCGAGTAGATCTCCGATCTGCATTTTGGACGGCGTTCCGCCGAGGATGTATCCCACTTTCAGGTCCTGCAGCATCTCGCCGGCAACGGCCGAAGAGACGCAAACCACTGCGGCCACTCCCAGGACCGCAGCAACGCCGCCTGCGCCGGAAACTCCAAGAGCCACCATGAGAAGCGCGGCGATCACCAGGGTACAGAGGGTGAGTCCGGATACCGGATTATTCGATGAGCCGATCATTCCGACCAGATTTCCGGACACGGCCGCAAAGAAGAATCCGATGACGATCATGACACCGGCCGCAACCAGTGCACCGGTCAGCACTTTGGAAGCAGAGAAGGTCCCTGCGCTGCCTATGAAGTAGTGATAAAGCAGAATCATGGCCACGAACACGACACCCACTCCCGCGAAGACTCCTTTAGCCGGCAGATCGCGCTCGGTGCGATCCGTCGCTGCGTGCGCTGCGGCGGACTTTTTTAGGTCGGAGATGGCCCGGCCCATGCCCATGGCCAACTGCTTGCGCATCCGGAACAACGTATATGTCGCACCGACCAGCATTCCCCCCACGGCAATCGGACGCACGATCGAGTAGTAGACCGCTCCGGCCAGCAACGGCCAGGAAAGCGTCTGTCCGGCCGGCTGGGCTGCCTGAATGTAGGGGCCGACCGTAAAGGTCAGCAGGGGAACCAGCAAACCCCATGCGAGCACTCCACCGGCGAAGTTCAGGGCAGCCAGTCGTGGGCCGATGATGTAGCCCACGCCCAGGTAAGCGGGGCTGATGTCCGGAGCGGAGAAGAACGTGGCGCCTCCCGTCACGGTCGTGGCCACGCTGGGATTCGTGCTGGTGCGCAGGAGCAGTTTCTTGCCTAATGCGCTGATATTCGCGTTGAAGGTGTTGTTCGGAGAGAAGAGATTCACTGCGCCCAGGAGGAACATGAGGGCGCCGAAACCCATGTTAGCGAAGAGAATCTTCGCCGCCTTCGCCCCTTGTTGCCCTGCCTTATGAATCTCGGAAGCTGCCACCGATTCGGGGTAGGGGAGATCGGGATCCTCGACCATGACGCGCCGCAGAAGCGTCACGAACAGAATCCCCAAGGTTCCACCGATCATCATCAGGGCAACCGCTTTCCAGTACTGGTCGCGCGTGAGTCCTGGCCACAATCCCGCGATCACGAACGCCGGAATCGTGAATACGGCACCCGCGGCAACCGACTCCCCGATCGAGCCAATGGTTCGCGCGATGTTTTCTTCCAGGAGCGAGCCCTTCATCAAACGCAGCAGCGCCATGCTGATCACCGCCGCGGGATATGTTGCCGCGATCGTCATTCCGGCCTTCAGTCCCAGATAGGCATTTGCCGCCCCCAGGATCGCCGTCAAGACCAACCCGATCAAGACGGCGCGCACGGTGAATTCCTTCATATCCATGCTTGCGGGAACATAAGGCTGATGCTTTCTGGGGCCAGCCGGATCGGCGGATTGCGCGTTCATGTGTGAACCTCGCAACTACATTGTGTGGTTGGTATGTCTTGAAGACACCGAACGTTAGCACGCCGCTCAAGGCGTTCGCAAGTGCGGATGGCAGACGGCAGCCTGTCGGAATTGCTCCCGATGGAAATCGTTTCGCCCCGCCGCGAACAATGGAGATGGATGTACAATGGGGCTGCTTTCGAGATCAAAAACGAAATCACACTTCAGTACGACGGAGCACGCCATGATGCCTGCACTAGCAAACTTGCAACCTGAACGGCTGTGGAAGCACTTTGACAAACTGGCGGCTATTCCCCGCGCCTCGACGAAGGAGGCTGCCGCGCGGGAGTACGTCCGGAGCGTGGCCGCAAAGCTGGGTCTGGAATCAAAACAAGACCCTGCCGGAAATCTCGTGGTCCGCAAACCCGCGCGGCCGGGACGCGAAGGAGCGCCGATGACCCTATTGCAGGGCCACCTTGACATGGTCTGCGAGAAGAACGAGGGAACTCTTCATGACTTTGATGCCGATCCGATCAAGGTCGTAAGGGATGGGGACTGGCTGAAAGCAGATGGCACGACCCTGGGCGCCGATAACGGAGTCGGCGTTTCCGCCGCACTGGCCGTGATGGAAAGCACCGACATTTCCCATGGCCCTCTGGAGTTCGCTTTCACGATTGACGAGGAGACCGGGCTCACTGGTGCTTCGGAATTCCCAGCCGGCGTGCTGAAGTCCAAGTATTTCCTCAACCTTGATACCGAAGAGATCGGGACCCTGTGTATCGGTTGCGCTGGCGGCGTCAACACGACTGCCAGCCGCAAGGTCAAGCTTGTTCCCGCGGGCGCTGGATTGGCCTGGCGGATCAAGGTTTCTGGGCTGAGGGGCGGCCACTCCGGTGTTGATATCCATTTGGGCCGCGGCAATGCACTGCGAATCATGGGTGGGGTCCTTCAGGAATTGCTGGATCGTCTTCCCGTCGAACTCGCCGACGTCAACGGCGGAAGCGCACACAATGCCATTCCCCGCGAAGCTGTGGCGGTGGTGGTGCTCGACCCTGCTCGCGAGAGCGAATTGAAATCGCTTGTGGCCACAGCCGAAGCTGGATACAAAGCCGAGTTGGGGGAATTCGATTCCGGAGTGCAGATCACGGCCGAGAAGACCGAACGCCCGTGCATGGTGCTAGATGCCACGGACGCGAAAAATACTGCGGCTCTGCTGGCCAGTGTGCCCCACGGCATTCTGGCGATGAGCCCTGATGTTCCCGGCTTGGTCCAAACGTCCACGAACTTGGCGACCGTCAAAACCAAGGACGACATGGTCGAAATTGTTACCAGCCAGCGGAGCGCGATTGTGAGCAGCAAACAGGCGGCTGCCCGCATGGTTGCCACGGTCTGCCAGCTGGCAGGGTTCCAAGTGGAGCACTGGGGAAGCTACCCCGGCTGGAAGCCTGAGCCAAACAGCGAAATTGTTCGCAAGCTGCAGGAGGTGCATAAGAAAGTTTTCGGCAAACCTGCAGAGCTGATCGCCATGCACGCTGGTTTGGAGTGCGGCGTCATTGGCGAGAAATATCCCGGCATGCAGATGATCTCTTTTGGCCCGACGATTGTGAATCCGCACAGCCCGAACGAGCGCGTGCAGATCTCTACTGTGGTGAGTTTCTGGAACTTCCTCAAGCTGGTGCTTGAAAACGTCTGAGCCAGAATCGCATCAGACTAGCTTGTGCGCCGTCCTGAATGAAGATGCACTCACCGTGCAAGTGTGCACTTGGAGGAGCATGTCCGGTTTGGCGACTTACCGAGAGTTATCGAAGTCCCTCACCCCGGTTAGCTGGTAGCAGAAGAATTTATCAACACTCAACCAGCCAAGAAATAGACTCATCGCAAGCCGTAGTCTTGAATCTGCTTGTTCCAAGCCGCAGGACTGTGACTTACCTGTCGGTTCATAGAAAACGTCGCAAAACCGATGCTGTACCCCTCCTGAAATTTTACAGTAACAAAATCCCGATCGCTCGCATGGGGATCAGCCTGCAATACGATATCCGCAATTTCGGTGGCGTTCTTTTCGATATCCGTTGGATCACCTCTCCAAGCGACGTTGACAATTAGACCCGTGTCTGTTTTTCCATTCCTCCAATTTTTTTGAATGGAAACACCCACGCTCTGAACTTTCCCAGAATCGAGAACAGCTTGTTGAATAGCCAAAAACTCGGGGAAGGGGCCAGCTTGGCGGATCGTGTTTCCAAAACCACTTAACAGGACAACGCCCACGAGCGCGCTTCCCCCCAGAATCGCCCAGTGCCACCCCCAGATACGAGGGAGTTCAACTCTTCCGGCAACTTTTGCATCGACCACATAAGTGTCTGTGGCCAGATCGTGCAACGATTGCCTTGTCCTCCTATTAAAAACATAAAGGTAGACAGTGGCGACTTCAGCGCCAAGGAACAGCCAGTCGATACTCGCTTTGATCCCAGATCCTCCAATCATAGGGAGCACCGCTGAGCTAAGCAGGATTGGTCCTAGGAGTATCAGATAACGAAGGAGAGAACGCGTCAGCGAGATGGATTCCCCTTCGCGGCCTACGACCTGAATATGCGTGATTCTGTGGCCGATCGTTTGACCTCCTCCTATCGAACTGCCAAAGACTGCAAAGTAAGCCAGCGTCAGCGTGAACCCAATTAGGATTCCATCGGCCCCAGATCTCGAGAAGAAGTTGTAGAGGGCAAAACCCAGAATCCCACAAGGCAAAGCGGTGATAATTGCATCAATCGCAAAAGCTAAAAGGCGTCGCCAGAATCCGGCGACGATTCGTAAGGGCGCAGGAACGGGCGCAGAGACTAATGCAGGGGTCTCGATCAATGGGTCCCTCCTTTCAGCATTTGCAGGCTTTACTGAAGGTCTATTGGGGGCCAACCGGAGTGTACCAATTCTGCGGCCAGTTGACAGTGGGGTCCAACCGCAGCTAATGAGCCAACTCTTGATTAACGCTTCTACCGGAAACTGACCCAGTACCCAAATCGAGGTCCTTTTGACGCGCGGCACTCCCTCGCTTTACACTGCTGCCATGGGTACGTCGTTCGGCGCACCGCGCATGCGTTTCGACTGGCGCAGCTTCGTCACTCCAGCCGTCAAGTATCTGGTTATTGCCTGTTCCGCTGTTTTTCTTGTGCAAACCCTGGCGGCTATTTTGATTGGCCGCGACGCCACTCTTTGGATTAATTACCATTTCGGCCTCGTCCCACTCGGACCGTTTCCCGCCCTGCGCATCTGGCAACCCGTAACCTACATCTTCCTTCACGGCGGCCTCTTCCACCTTCTCCTCAACATGCTGTTTCTCTGGATGTTCGGGCGCGAACTGGAGATGGTCTGGGGTAGGAACCGCTTCTTGAACTACTTCTTTCTCTGCGGGGTCGGCGCCGGGGTGATCACCGTTCTGGTGAAAGTGTTCCCCATGCTCTGGGGACATAGGCCTAGTGACATCCCCACCATCGGCGCATCCGGCGCAATTTACGGCATCCTCATCGCCAACGCCATTTTGTTTCCCGACCGGCGCATTTGGATCTTCCCTCTTCCCATCATGATCCCAATGCGTCCTTTTGTCGCCGCCATGGCTGCCATCGAGTTCTTCGGCACCTTGGGATCCGGAGGAGACGGCGTCGCCCATCTCTGCCATTTGGGCGGCATGCTGGTCGGCTGGCTGTACCTCCGCCGCGACTCTTTTCTGTACCGCGTGCGCAACGAAGTTGCCGATTGGAAGTTCCAGCGTAATCGCAAGCGTTTCCAGGTCTACATGAAGAAGCATCGCGAGGAGCCTCCCTCGCGTCCTGATCACTGGGTGAATTAACTTCTGATTAAAGGGATGAACCTGACTGCGGGACGTTGTGCACAGATTCGTTTCCGGCCTTCTCTTAATACTTCGCCTTAGCTGGCCCGGCCGATCACGTGGAACTTCATGAAGTTCGTCGTTCCACGGATGCCCATCGGTGTTCCCGCAACGATACCAATCACATCGCCCTTGCGCACGAACCCTTCCTCCAGCAGTCGCTTCTCGGCGATTGCCGCCAATCCATCGATCTTCTTGATGTCGGAGATGTGTCGCGACGTCACGCCCCACAACAGCGCCATGCGCCGCCGCGTGTTCGCTTCCGGAGTAAACGCCACGATGGGCACCAGCGGCCGGTAGCGCGATATCAGCCGCGCCGTAAATCCACTGTGCGTAAATACCGCGATCAGCTTCATGTGCAGCTCGCGCGAAGCATGGCACACCAGCTCCGCCACGGTTTCCGCCACTTTCAGGCGCTCCTGCGGCACAGGCCGCGGATACTCATGGATACTCGCTTCGGCCTCTTCGATGATCCGCGCCATCATCTGTACGGCTTCCACCGGATACTTTCCGATGGCCGTTTCAGCAGAGAGCATCACGGCATCCGAGCCATCGAAAATGGCATTGGCCACATCGGAAGCCTCCGCGCGGGTCGGCCGCGGATTTTCGGTCATGGATTCCAGCATCTGCGTGGCGGTGATCACCGGACGGCGGAATTCGCGCGCTCGGGCGATGATGTTTTTCTGCACCACGGGAACGCGCTCGGGGCTCATCTCCACGCCCAGGTCGCCGCGCGCCACCATCACGCCCGCGGAAGCTTGCAGAATTGCTTCCAGGTTTTCGATGGCTTCGGGCTTCTCCAGCTTGGCGATCACCGGTGTGTCTTTCTTCGCCCGGCGAATCAGCGACTTCACCAGCAGCACATCCTCGGGCCGGCGGACGAAGCTGACCGCGATGTAGTCCGCGCCATGTGCCAGCGCAAAACGCAGGTCTTTGCGGTCCTTGTCGGTAAGGGCCGGGACGCGCAGCTTCACCCCGGGAAGATTGATGCCCTGATGTTCGCCAAGCAACCCGCCATTGACCACCTGGCAGATGACTTCCTGCTTGCGTATTCTTTCGACCCGCAATTCGATGAGCCCGTCGCAAAGCAGGATGCGGTCGCCGGACTTCACTTCCCGTGGCAAGGGGTGAAAGATCGTGCTGACGCGCGTGGAATCCCCGAGAATCCTCGCCGTGGTGATGACGAATTTCTGCCCCGCGCGCAACGAAACGGTTCCGCCGCACGCCAGTGCTCCCGTCCGGATTTTGGGTCCCTGCAGGTCCGCCAGAATAGCGATGGGTTTCTCGAAGGCGGCCGCGGCTTCGCGCAACATCGCGAAGCTCTGGGCATGCTCGGCGTGCGTTCCGTGCGAAAAATTCAGCCGTGCGACGTCCATGCCCGCCAGCAGCAGTTTGCGGATCATGCGGGGAGACCGCGTTGCCGGACCAATGGTGCAGACAATCTTGGAATGGCGGGGATTCATTCTTTCCTCTCCCCCAATGTATATATCAGAGATGTTGTTACTTGGTGACGCAAAATTCCGCGACGATGCGCGTCAGCAGGTCGACGCCTGTCGCAAAGGCAGCCAGGGGAAGGCGTTCGTCATCGCCGTGCATTCGACGATCGTCCTCATCGGTCAGGGGGAAGGGCCGCAGGCCATAGGCCTGGACGCTGTGCAGACGGAGTTGCGCGGAATCGGTTGCCCCGGTTGACATAAACGGCAAAACAGGCGCGCCGCCGAATTCCCGCGCGCAGACTTTGGTAATCGTGGCGTAGAAATCGGTCTCAATCGAGGAATTGGGCGCTGCAAGGCCAACATCAGGCTGCACTTCGAAATGCACCAGGGGATCATTCACAATTTTTGTGAGTTCATCCAGCAGCGCGCTGACCGTATCGCCCGGCAGGAGCCGTATATTGAGATTTGCCCGGGCTTCCGAGGGGATGACATTGACGCGCACGCCCGCTTGCAGCATCGTTGGCGCAATCGAATCGCGCATCATCGAGTTCCACAGCGGATTGGCGTCGGAGAGAACACGTTGGGCATGCTCGCCGCGATCGGGCGTATCCACCACGCGCATCCACTTGCCGATATCCTCGCCCTCGAGCGTCGCCAGGCCTTCAAAGTAGCGCCGCGTGATCGACGTAAGGTGAACCGGCGCCGTATAGTCGCCGATCTTGGCCACCGCCGCGGCCAGGTGCAGCACGGGATTATCTTTCGTGGGTATGGAGGCGTGTCCGGCCGTGCCCTTGGCAATCACGGTTACATTTACGGGCACTTTTTCATCCGCTTGCACGGCCACATGCTGCACCTTGCCGTCTTTCACCACTACCTTCCCGCCTTCGTTGATGGCATAACCGGCGGCGAATTTGTCCCAATACTTGGCGATGAGCGTCTTCAAGCTGGCGTCGCCAAACTGCTCTTCATCGGTTGTGGCCAGGAAAATGACGTCGCGATTCAGCCGGACGCTGGAGCGCTTCAGCGCAATGAACGCTGCGAGATTCGCGGCCAGCATGCCTTTGTCATCGTTGGAGCCGCGTCCATACAAATAGCCGTCCTTGATGATGCCGCCAAAAGGGTCCACCGACCACTTGCTGCGGTCCACGCCCACCACATCCATGTGGGCGACGAGCAGGAGCGCCTTGGACGGATCGGCGACCGCGCTGCTGCGCAACCGCGCCACCAGCGCGCTGCGCCCGGGCGCGACATCCAGAATTTCCGGGGTGATGCCTTCCTTGGTCAGAATGCCGGCGAGGTACTTCGCAACGGCCTGTTCATTGCCAGGCGGGTTGGTCGTGTTGATCTTGACCATCTCAACAAGCCAATCCTGCGCCTCGCGGGCCAGCCCGGAGGTGTCTCCGACCAGCGGAGGCGGCGAAGGTATGCCGAAGGGAGGCGGTCCTTGTTTGATCTGCGCGCGAAGAACGCCGCCATGACCCGCGAGCAGGGCTAACACGACGAGAATGCACAAGCTGACCCGCTTCCAACTCACGAAAACACCCCCAGTTTGAATCTGTTAGGCAGCAAGCAAAAAACATACTAACATGCGGAGCCTATGGCTCAGGCGGGGCATCGCGGGGCGTTGCCTAAGTTGCACCGTTGATGGGGCGCACGGGTGGAAACGACGCCAAGCGGAACAGGCGCATCTTAACAGAGATGGCCAGGGGGTTCGGCATGATGAGTTGCAACTCAACGATGGGCAGGTTAGCGGCAGTCACTACCACGATGCTTTTGCTCTGCACCGGCCTGGCCGCACAGGCGCCAGAGGGGCCTCAGGGCGCCTCACCCCCCCAGACAAACCCGGCGGCGCCTGCGCCAAAGCCGGCTGCGCCTCAGCAAAAGCCGCAAGAAGGCGGCGTGACGATTTCCCTCGAAGTGCCCGTCGTGACGCTGGACGTGGTCGCCACGACTTCCAACGGTGGCCTTATTACCGGCCTGAAAAAAGAGAATTTCCGCATCCTGGAAGATGGCGTGCCTCAGACCATCACCAACTTTGGCGCCGGCGATGCCCCGATCACCATGGTTGTTTTGTTGGAGTGGAGCAACGTCGCGAATGGCTTTTTTGCTTACAGGGCGAGATATTGGGCGGACGCGCTGTTCCCCAATCTGAACCAGAAAGACTGGGTCGCTCTCATCACGTTTGACATGAACCACCGGCTGGAGGTGGACTTCACGCAAAACAAAGACGAAGTTCGCAACGCCGTCTATCAGCTCATGTTTCCCGGCTTCAGCGAATCGAATGTGTTCGATGCGCTGCTCGACACCGTCGACCGGCTGAAGGACGTGAAGGGAAAGAAATCCGTGCTGCTGTTAGCGAGCGGCATCGACACGTTTTCCAAACATACGTTGGATCAGACCCTCAAGCAACTCCGCCAGACCGACGTCACGGTTTTTGTGGTGAGCGTGGCCAAACCCCTTGAGAACCTTCTGGAACTCCATCAAAGGTTGGGCGGGTCGACAGAAATGACCTTTCTGCAGGCTGAAAACCAGATGAAGACAGTGGCGCAGATGACCGGCGGTTTGGCCTGGTTTCCGCAGTTTGAAGCTGAAATTCCAACCGATATGCGCACGGTGGCGGAATTTCTGCGCCACCAGTACAGCATCACCTATTCGCCGACAAACCATGCTGCCGACGGAAAATACCGCAAGGTGAAAGTCGAACTGGTGGCCCCGGATGGCAGCCCGTTAACGGTCCTCGACCAAAAAGGCAAGAAACAAAAGGTCGTGGTCTACGCCCGCGAAGGTTACCAGGCGCCCAAGGGTGGCGTCGGGGATTGAGCCGCCCATCAGAACTCAATAGCCGCGGGAAAAATCCACGCGATTCAATAATTCGCGGCCATCGAACCAGCGGTCCAACAGCTCCATCAACAGGGAAGTCTCCCGCTCCCAGAGCCGGTTGCTGATCGCGCTCGTATGCGGCGTGATCAGCAGATTCGGCGCTTTCCACAACGGACTTTCCGGCGGGAGCGGTTCGCTGGCGGCGACATCGAGAGCCGCGCCACCCAGCTTTCCTTCCTCGAGCGCCCAGAGCAAGGCCGCTTCGTCCAATAGCGAACCGCGCGCGACATTGATCAGCCGCGCACCCGGCTTCATCAGCGCGATCTCCTCTGCCCCGATCAGGTGCCGCGTTTCCGGCGTTTCCGGGGCGGCTATCACTACGAAATCGGCCAATGGGAGTGCGGCTGCCAATTCTGATACGGGCAAAATTCTCTCCGCCAGCGCGGAGTCTCCCTTCCCGGAACGGCTCACGCCCCACACGCGCATGTCGAACGCTTTGGCACGGCGCGCCAGTTCTTTGCCGATGGAACCGAAGCCGATAATCAGCAAAAGCCGGCCGTTCAATTCGGTCAGGTGTTGTGGCAGGTCCCATAAGGCCTGCTGGGCCCACTGGGCGCGGTCCTGCTGGCGCACGGAATCAGGGAAATTCCTAGCCATGGCCAGCATTAGCCCGACTATATGCTCCGCCATGGGCACAGAGAAAATGCCGCGGGGATTAGTCACTACCACGCCCGAGTCGCGCAGCTCCGGGTACATCAACTGCGCCACCCCGGCGGCCGTGGAATGAATCCATTTCAGCCGCTTGGCGTCCTTAAGCTGTTGCGGCCGGAGCGAGTAGCCAATGAAAATATCCGTGTCTGGTAATTCCTCCTCCAGGCGCGTGTAGTCCGGCAAGTGAACGACGCGCATCAGGGGCCAGCGCGTGCGGATCGCTCTGGCCATCGCAGGTTTCGGCCGCCATTCGGTGAACGGGTGCCAGACGCAAATGGTCAGTTTGGTGTCTTCCGGTGTGCTGCGCTGAAGATTCATTGTTTTGTATATTCAGTCGTGCCGAAAGCCGACGCTGAGTCCTTCGGCCCCAAAAATCAGAGGCCTCAGGATGACATAGGTTTGAGTTTTACGCCGCTACTGAAGTGATCCCCCACCGATAATCGGCACGGGCTAGACCTTCGCCTTCAGGCGCAAATCGCGCCCGGTCATGTCCGAGGGCACGGAGTCACCCAGAATCCCTAGTAGTGTGGGGGCAATGTCACGCAGGGCGCCGCCGGGAGAAACTTTCAGGCGCTCATCTTCACTGACATAAATGAAGGGAACAGGATTCGTCGTGTGGTATGTGTGCGGCCCGCCAGTAACCGGATCAATCATGGTTTCCGCGTTGCCGTGATCGGCGGTGATAATCCAAGCGCCGCCACGCGGCTTGAGCGTTTGATAGATGCGGCCCAGGCCAGCATCAACAGCTTCCACGGCTTTGATCGCGGCTTCCAGCTTCCCGGAATGCCCGACCATGTCCGCATTCGCATAATTCATGATGATGGCGTCAAACTCGCCTTTTTCGATCGCGTTCACCACGGTGTTGGTGATGCCTTCCGCGGACATTTCCGGCTTCAGGTCATAGGTGGCGACCTTGGGCGAAGGAACGAGGATGCGCTCCTCTCCATTGAACGGTTTTTCCACCCCGCCATTGAAGAAATACGTGACGTGCGCGTATTTTTCCGTCTCCGCGCACCGCAGATTCTTGTATTGCAAATCCTGAAACACCTGCGCCAGGATGTGCTCCAGTTTTTCCGGCATGATCACGCACTTCAGCCACTCCCATTTCTTGTCGTACTTGGTCATGCCCACAAAAAAGAGATTCTTCGGGCGTTTGGGGTCGGCGAACTTGTCGAAATTCGGCGCTTCCAGCGCAAAGGTCATCTGCCGCGCGCGATCTGCGCGGAAATTGTAAAAAATCACCGCATCCTCATCGCGAATTGGACCAACTGGGGGAGCCGATGGCCCCTCACCACGCGTAATCACCACGGGCTTCACGAATTCGTCGGTCACGCCCTGTTCATAGCTGTTTTGCAGCGCCGCGACCGGGTCGCTGCTCTTCGTCTCCGCCTCGCCATGAGCCAGCGCGCGGTAAGCCAGTTCGATGCGCTCCCAGCGGTTGTCGCGGTCCATGGCGTAATAACGCCCGACCACGGTGGCGATCTCGCCAACGCCCAGTTCGCGCATTTTCTGCTGCAACTGCCGGACGTAATCCCGCCCGCTGTTCGGCGGGGTGTCGCGGCCGTCCATGAAGCAATGTACGAAAACCTTTTCCACCTTCCATTGCTTGGCCATTTCCAGCAGCGCAAACAGGTGCTTGATGTGCGAGTGCACCCCGCCGTCGCTCAGCAACCCCAGGAAGTGCAACTGGCGCTGGCGTCCGCGTTCCATGGCTTGCTGGAAAAGTGGCACTTGATCGAGCTGCTTGTTGGCAATCAGCAGGTCGATGCGTGTGATGTCCATGTGCACGATGCGCCCCGCGCCGATATTCAGGTGCCCGACTTCGCTATTGCCCATCTGGCCTACGGGAAGCCCCACGGAGGGCCCCGATGTCTGAATCAATGTATTCGGGAATTTGCGCAGGAGTTCGTCGTACGTAGGTTTGCGCGCCAGAGCGATAGCGTTGCCCTTCGTTTCGGCTCGGTAGCCCCATCCATCCAACACAGTGAGTACAACGGGTTTTGGTCGTTTGGTCATAACCTGACAGCATACACGGCTTTTCTCGCCGCTGTCAGTACATGCTGAACCCTAGCCGCTCAAAATAGTTGAGATCTAGGCGGCAAACTCCCTCAGGGCAGCGAGCAACCGCTCCACCTCTTCCATCGTGTTGTAATGCACCAGGCCGATGCGCAGCATCCCGCCCTGCGATTCCACGCCTAGCCTCTCGCTCAGGTTCAGCGCGTAGTAATTCCCATCCCAGGTGAAAATTCCGTGTTCGCCAAGATAAGTGGCGATGGCCGCGGGATGGTGATTGCCCAAACGCAAGGAAAGCGTAGAGCAACGTTCGGCCGATCGCTGCGGATCCGTGATTCCGTAGATACGAACGCCGGGGATGGATTGCAGCCCATCAATCAGCTTCCATATCATTCGCGTCTCGTAAGCCACGGTGGTCCGATACGCGGAAGCCAGAGCCTCACGCCGCGTTTTCGCGCTGGGATCGCTGTGCCGGCCAAGTTCCGCAAGATATTCCACTGCCCCGCCGATCCCGGCAACCAATTCCTGGACCTGCGTCCCGGATTCCCAGCGCTCCGGCACCTGCTCCGTGCAGGGGCGCACCTTATAGGGGCGAAAGTTCCGAAGATGCTCTCGCTTGCCATAGAGTGTGCCCATATGCGGGCCAAAAAATTTGTAGGGCGAACAAACCAGAAAATCGCAGTCGAGGGCTTTAACGTCAATCAGCCCGTGCGGGGCATAATGTACCGCGTCAATGTAGACAAACGCTCCGGCGGAATGCGCCAGCTTCGTTATCGCCGCCACGGGATTGATCGTGCCAACGGCGTTGGAGGCGTAACCCACGGCCACCAGCTTGGTCTTCGCGTTCAGCTTCCGGTTCAAATCTTCAAGATCGAGGGTGCAGTCCGCTTCGCGAATATCCACCTGCCGGATGACAATGCCCTTTTCTTCCAGCGCCTTCCACGGCGAAAAGTTGGCGTCGTGATCGAGCGTGGTCAGCAGGATTTCATCGCCCGCTTTCATTTCGCGAGCGAGTGCCCGCGAAACAGCAAACGTGATGGTGGTCATGTTCTGCCCGAATACGACCTCGTCCTTGTCGCAATGAAAAAAATCGGCCATAGCCGCGCGTGCGTTGGCAATGATCTCGTCGTTTCGGCGGCTGGTAAGAAAGGCGCCGCCCGTGTTCGCATTGGCGCTCATCAGATAATTCTGAATCGCGTGCATCACCTGCGTGGGCACCTGCGTGCCTGCCGGCCCGTCCAAGAAGGCTGCCGTCTGGGCATTCACCTTCGTTTGCAGCGAGGGAAATTGCGCGCGAACCCAGTTAATGTCCAAGGCCACTTGTGTTGCGGGATGAATCCCGGATGTGCTCATGGCTCCTGCTTTAATCCAAGAAGTAATTTCAGCTTCAAGATGTGTAGTTTCTCACAGAGACGCCGCGGCGTGTTAGCATGACAGCGTTGTTCCCCACTCATGCCACGTGGCCATAGCCCACAATCGCAAGGTTGTAGGAAGGAATAAGCGGGCTCCTGCGATACGGAATGCCGGGAAAACGCGGCGAAACGCCTTCCCCGGCCTCTCTATTCTAGTGCAAGGCCGACAATTTCGCGGCCGCCGCGGAAATGTACTCTGCTTCTCCTTGCAGCACTTTGGACACAACCACAATCGCTTCTTCGGCTTGCTTCCAGCGCTTCAACTCCAGCGCCTCCCGCACAGCCGGCAAAGTTTTGGCTTCGTAGCCGGTGTACTGCCCCGGCGCGTAGATTTCGTGCTTGAACCACGGACGTCCCGGGAGGCCTTCCTCGCGCGTAAGCTGCTGTTCGTTTTTCCCCAGCATGCGATTCAGCTCCGAGGCGGACAGCTTGCCGAAATCGGCCTTGGCGCTCGCCTGCTCATACGCCTTCTTGTAGGCATCGGCGCTCTTCGCCAGTTCCGTCACGGCGTTGTCCAGCGGTGCGAAATTCAGGAACGGCGGCACGCTCTCCATTTTCGGGGCCACCGTGGGGCGGCGCGGATCATTCACGGCCTGAAACACGCCTTCCTCAATCTGTCTGTTGCGCTCGCCGATTTCCTCCTGCTTCATTTTCAGAAGATTCTTGAGCTGTTTGACGTAAGTTTGCATGGTCTCCGCGAAATCGGTGAACTCGAAGGGCAGCACATCCGCATCCGCCAGCCGCATCACTGTCGTGGCGCCGGTCTGGGCAAGCGCGCGTCCGTACACGAAATCCACGTCGCTGAAATGCGTGTACCAGTAAAAATCGTCGTAAATCGAATGATAGATGCCGCCGCCATCCTCGCCGTAATAACCAATGTTGAGAGACGCGATGCCGGCGTGCTGTAAGAACGCGCCGTAGTCCGACCCGGAGCCCATCGCGTCCATGCGCAGATCGGCGCGGTTGCGCGCCTCCTGCCGCTCTTCCGGAGTGCTCGCGGAGGCGATGGCGCCAAGCTGCTGGCGCTTCCAGACGGACAGCTTTGTTTCCGGATCCTGGATGTCGCGAGCCACGTCATTCATCATTTTTTCCAGCGTGTGCGATCCCTCCGCGCCAAAATAGCCGCGGGCGTTGCTGTCGGAGTTGATGTACGCAACGGCGTGCTCGCGCAAATCGTCGCCATGGTCCTCCACCCATTCCGTTGACCCAATCAAGCCGGGCTCTTCCGCATCCCAGGCGCAATAAATAATCGTGCGTTTCGGCCTCCAGCCCTGCTTCACCAGTTCGCCCAGCGCCCGCGCTTCTTCCAGCACTGCAACCAGCCCGGAAATAGGGTCCTCGGCTCCATTAACCCACGCATCGTGATGATTCCCGCGAATGATCCACTGATCCGCGTCCGACGATCCAGGAATTTTCGCAATCACGTCATAGATGGGCTTCAAATCCCAATTGAACTTGACCTTCAGGTGCACCTTCATCGCGCTCGGACCAACACGATAGGTGATCGGCAGATTTCCACGCCAGCCCGCGGGTGGCACCGGCCCGGCAAGCGCGGCAAGCAACGGCTGCGCGTCTCCGTAAGAAATCGGCAGCACAGGGATCTTTGTGATCACTGGAACATCTTTCAACTCCAGGCGCTTGGCATTTTTTGTCGCGGCCACTCCGGGAGTCAGTGGATCACCCGGATAGATGGGATCATCCGCGACACTGCCGCGCTGCGCGCCGTCCTTCGGGCGGTAAGCGCCGGCGGGAAACGTCTCGCCTTGAAAATAGCCGTCTTCGTGAGGATCGGAGTAGATCAGGCAGCCGAGGGCTCCGTGCTCCGCCGCGACCTTGGGCTTGATGCCGCGCCAGGAATGCCCGTAACGCGCAATCACGATGGCCCCCTTCACCGATACGCCGAGCTTTTCCAGTTGCTCGTAATCCTCCGGTATCCCGTAATTTACATAGACCAGAGGCGCGGTGACGTCTCCATCCCTGGAAAACGCGTTGAAGGTCGGCAATTGCTCGGATTTCTGGTTGGAAGTGGGATCTTCCGGCAAGCCGGGCTCTTCGAGTTTTGCCGTAAATTTTGCCTGGCAATCTGTTCCATTCGCGCCGCTGCAATCGAGCAATTCAACCTGCCGCTCCTTCGGCGTCGGGAAGAGCACGTCATAGGATTCGATGTGCGTCTCCAGGCCAAATTCCTTGAACTTTGCCGCGATCCACTCGGCGTTGTCCTTGTCGTAAGGAGAACCGACGTGGTGCGGCCGCGCCGAAAGACGCTGCATGTAGGCGCGAAGATTCTCCGTGCTCGGGATGGCGCGCAACTTCTCTTCCCACTGCCGCTCCATCCGCGAGGATTCCGCGGAATAGCCATACAGCGGCGCATCATCGGCAGCCACATGAGCGCGAATAGGGGCAAGAGAGATTCCCGCGAGCACAACTCCGGACACCAGCCACGGACGGTAAGTTATCTTCATTCTTTTATCCTTTGATCGTGAGGGAAGAATTATTTCCCGATTCAATGAGACACGTAAACAACCATATTGGTTAGCGGGGGGAAAAATCAACTGCTCACCGTCCGCGTGACCCGCGATTGACGGAGCCCGAGAACCGTGAAGCCGGCCACAAAGAGCAGCACCGCGATGCTAAGCAAGCCTCCGCGAAAACTTCCCGTGGCCGTGCCCAAATATCCGATCCAGGAGGGGCCGAGCCCGCTGCCGAGATTCCCGACGGCGTTGATGAAGGCAATCCCCGCCGCTGCCGTCTTGGCGTCCAGCGTTCCCGCAGCCAGCACCCAAAACGGTCCCATCATGCTGAACTCCGCCGCCAGAGCGATCGTGAAAGCGACGACCGCGGCCGGGACAGTGGTGGCGAAAGCAGCAGTCGCAAGGGCGAAGCAAGTGACGAACGCGGGGATCGCGAGGTGCCAATCACGTTCGCCCGTACGATCCGAATGCGCCCCGACGATGACCATGGCGATGGCCGCTGCCAAATACGGAATCGCGGCCAACAGCCCAATCGCGAATGAGCTAATCCCGGAGAGCGCTCTGACCACCGTAGGGAACCACAGCCCGATGCTGTAAGCGCAGGCCATGGCGCTAAAGTAGACGAAGGAAAAGCCCCAGACGCGCATATCCATAAACATGGACAAAAAGCTGGCAGGCGCCGTCCGCTCCTTCGACGCGGCAGCTTCCTCTTTGCGCAGCGTGGACACAAGCCACCTCAGATCGTTCGCAGAGAGCCAGCGCGCTTGTTCCGGCCGGTCCGTCAAAAAGAAGTGGGCCACAAACCCCAACATAATCGCCGGGATGCCCTCGAGCAGAAAAAGCCATTGCCAGCCTGCCAAGCCGGCGCGCCGGTGAAGTCCCAGCAGAGCCCCGGATATTGGCCCGCCGATGACTCCTGAAATCGGCCCCGCCATGATGAACAGCGCCAGGGCACGCGCTCGCACCGCCGCAGGAAACCAATTGCTCAGGTAATAGATGACGCCGGGAAAGAAGCCCGCTTCGGCAGCGCCGAGCAGAAACCGCATCACGTAAAACGACCTTGCAGAGCCCACGAACATCATGGATGCGGAAATCGCACCCCAGAGAATCATCAGCAAGGAGATCCAGCGGCGTGCACCAAACTTCTGCATGGCCATGTTGCTGGGTACCTGGAACAAAAAGTAGCCGAAAAAAAAGATAATTCCAGCGCCCAAGCCATAAACGGCGTCGCTGAAGTTCAACTGGCTCTTCATCTGCAGCGCGGCAAATCCCACGTTGATGCGGTCGAGATAGGCCACCACGTAGAGCAGAAAAAGAAATGGCAGCAGGCGCCAGAACAGCCGGTGAATCACCGCTTCGCCCGAACCGGCGGATGGGGATGGCGCGAGTCCGTAGTGCGCCAGGATTTTCGCAACCAATTGCTCTGCGGGGAGCGTCACGTCCAGATCGAGGGCGTCGCCGGGCTCCTCCAGCACCGCGAATTGGTCCGCCAGGATGGACGTGCCTGCAAAATGCGTGTGGCGTTCTTCAATCCGCTGCTGGATCACTTCGTAGGAGCCCTTCAGGTAAGCCACGCGGAGGTCGAGGCCTGCGGCGAGGATCCCCCGGTAAGACTTCCTCAAAGCCGAACACGCTAGAACAGCATTCTGACTCTGGCTGTCGAGGCGCACCAATTCCGCGTGCATCGTCTGCAGCCAGGGGATGCGGTCATCCTCCGCCAGATGAATCCCGCGGCGCATCTTGGCTTTGTTTTCCGGAGAGTGGAAATCGTCGGCATCCAGAAACGTCCAGCCGAGTTGCGCAGCGAGCTGCGAACCCACGGTGGTTTCACCCGATCCGGCTACGCCCATGATGAGAAGGATCATGAAGCCCCTTGCAAAAGGGGAAGTGTGTCGCAGGAACCGCGCGAAGTCCAGCGCCTAAACGCGAACTGCGGTAGAATCCGCGCACTCGCAGGAAAGACTACCGGGCAGGAGGGAGATTGGGCGGAGAAACCAGCGCTAAAAGCTTGCAGCGGGGCGCCCTGAAGAAGGCGGGGCTCTTCTACTTTGTCTTCGTGATGTTTTCCTACACCACCGGTGGCCCCTTCGGCATGGAAGAAATGGTCACCACCAGCGGACCCGGCCTCACCCTCTTGTACCTGCTTGTCATCCCATTCTTCTGGTGTATTCCGGTCTCGCTGGTTGCCGCCGAACTGACGACGGCGATTCCCGTCGAGGGCGGATTCTACCGTTGGGTGCGCGCCGGCTTTGGCGATTTCTGGGGCTTTCTGTCCGGCTGGTGGAACTGGAGCGCCTCGTGGCTCCTGGGTGGAAGTTACGCCGTGCTCTTCAGCGACTACCTGGCCATCTACTTCCCTTCACTGGTGGGTTGGAAGCATTACCTCGTTTGCGTAGCGCTGATTGCCTTGCTCGCGTACGTCAATATCCGCGGAATCCAGATGGTCGGAGCGGTGGCCACGTTTTTGGAAATTGCCGTGCTCATTCCGCTGGTCATTCTCTGCGCGATCGCCGCTTGGCATTGGCACCACAATCCTTTTCATCCCTTTCTTCCGCCGCAAGTTCCGCCATTCCAGGTATTCGGAGTCGGCTTGGCGCTGGGGTTGTGGCTCTATTCCGGCTACGAACAATGTTCCAGCGTGGCCGAAGAGATCGAGAATCCGCAGCGAAGCTATCCGCGGGCGCTGGCCATTGTCGTGCCACTCTCGATGGCCACCTACTTTTTGCCGGCGCTTTTTTCTTTGGCGGCGCTGGGCAATTGGCAGGAGTGGAATACCGCCTATCTGTCCAAGGCCGCACAATTGATTGGCGGCGGCTGGCTGGGATTTCTGATGACCATCGCGGCGATGCTTTGCAACATTTCGCTGCTGAACGCCACAGTATTGACCAGCACGCGCATGCCCTCGTCCATGGCCGCGGACGGCTATCTGCCGCCAGTCTTTGCAGCCAAACATCGCCAATTCGGTACGCCGTGGATCGCCATCCTGATCTCTTCCGCAATCTACGCGCTGCTGGCTTTTCATACCTTGGCTCAGCTACTCACGGTCTATGTCTGGTTGCGCTGCCTGGTGACCGTCTTGACCGTGCTCGCTGCATGGAAACTTCGCAAAGTCCAACCGGAAACGCAGCGCCCTTTCCGAATTCCCTGGGGAAAGACGGGACTCGCGTACGTAGTGGGCGCTCCGATCCTCATGGCCATTGTTGCGCTCGCGGGCAGCGACAATTTCGCTTTGAAATGGGGCCCCCTGCCGGTAGCCTTGGGTGTGGTTGCCTATTTCGTTTTTCCTAAGCTCAAAGCTCTCGCCGCCTAACAGACTGCGAAGCGATTCTTTTTCTTTAGGAGGCCGGGGCTTCAGCCCCGGCGTAATGTTCCTAAAACAAATGGGCTTTAGCCCCTGAAGAAAGTTCTTCCAGTGTTCCTCGGCAGCCTCTAGGGCCATCCAGGTAAGGGCGCTTCTCTTCTCACGTGAGCCAATCCAAAACCCTGTAATACATCCCGGCAAGCGGCAGTGCCCAAGTATTTCCGCTGCGCAGGCCTAGCGGCGCGCCAGGGAACGCAATCTTTGAAAACGGATTGTCGTCCACATCGCCGCAAATCACGCTAGCCAGCTTCGCGCCCATCCAAGTGGCGGCAGCCACGCCGTGCCCGGCAAAACCAGCGGCAAAATACAGGCCGTCGAGCTTGCCGGAATGCGGCATCACGTCGAATGCAAAGTCCAGCGTTCCTCCCCACACATATTCCACCTTTGCCTGGCGAAGTTGCGGGTACACGCCAAACATGCCCTGGCGAAGAAGCTCCGCGCTCTCACGCACCGTACTTTCCGATTCCGGAAAAAATGCCGCGCGGCCACCGAACAGCATGCGGTTATCCGGCGTCAACCGGTAGTAGTACAGAAAATGCCTGGAATCATAAATCATGCGCCCGCGCGGGCTCAGTTCGCGGGCAAGATCCTCGTCCAACACTTCGGTCGCGATGATAAAGGAACCGATGGGAATGATTTTCTTGCGCAGCGCGGGTGTCGCCCCGGTCGTATAAGCGCCGCTCGCCAGGATCACTTCCTTCGCCGTCAGGTTTCCCCGCGGCGTCTCCACGCGGAACGTGCGATTACCGGCAATGAGTTGCGGCGAAACACGCAACACCCGCGCGTGGTCAAACAAGGAGGCCCCGGCCCTTTGCGCAGCCTTGGCCAATCCCGAAACGTATTGCGCCGGATTCAGACCTGTGCTCGTTTCATCCACCATGCCGCCAAAATAAATGTCAGATCCGATCTCCGCCCGCAATTCGCTCTTGGGCACGATGCGCAGTTCATGATGGAACTCGCGCTGGATTTGCGCGGCGGCTTCCGTGTAGGCATTGAAGTGCGCCTGCTTGCACGCCACTTCCAGATGGCCGCAGCGCGAAAAATGACAATCGATGTTCTCTTCCCTGATGATCTTCTCGACGAGATCGATCGATTCCAGCGACGCTGCGTACATCCGCTGCACGGCTTCCCGGCCATACCGCCGGATCAGCGTGGGCACGGGAAGCTTCATTCCGGTCAGGACCATGCCGCCATTGCGGCTGCTGGCGCCCCAGCCGAAAGTTTCCGCCTCCAGCAAGGCGACGGGCACACCGCGTTTGGCAAGCGTCCGCGCAGCGGAGAGCCCGCAGAAGCCACCGCCCACGATAGCGACATCCACGCTCGCTGGCAACGGCCCCGCGGAACCCTTGGCAGGCTCTGGAACGCTCTCCAGCCAGTAGTTCGATTCTTTGATCGGCATGAAATCCCGGCGGTGAGTTTAGCATTACCCCGGAAATTGCGGAAAGTTGGGCGTAATTCATGCCCGCTGGGAAAAATGATCGAGCTTATGCGCGGCGGAGAATGAAGTGCGAAATTTCCGGCGGGGCGCCCAGGCGCACCGGAGCGCCCACGGTTCCCAATCCACTGTTGACGTAGAGCGCTGCCAAGCCCTTCGGCGCGTTGGGCATCAGCTTGATCGTCTCGCCCACGCGTTTGGGTACATTCGGCACCAGCAGCGGACGGTGATACAACCCGGCAACGTAATCGGTGATGAATTGCGCCGGGCTGATGCTGACATCCAGAATTTCCACCTTCACCTGCCCGCCGTGCGTGTGCCCCGAAAGCGTCAGTTCAATGCCCAATTCCGCGGCGCGATTGAACGAATTGGGATTATGGGAAAGTAGAACGTTGGGAATGTCGCGGCGCACCAGCGGCTCAAGATTGTCCAGCATCTGCACCTTGCGGCCGCTGGGCATGCGCTCGCGCTGGTAATCCACGCCAATCAGATTCAACTGCGCACCCTTGTACGTAATGATGGCAGTTTCGCGACGCAGCAGTTTCATGCCTGCTTGTTGGTAGAGTTTTTCGGCAAGATCCTCAACGCGCGTGTAAATCTCATGGTTGCCATTGCATCCATAAACGCCCAGAGGCGCTCTCAGGTGGCGCACTTCCTCGACGCAGTCGGCAATGGAATCGTGCATGCCGGTGATGAGGTCGCCCGTAACCACCGCCAGGTCCGCGCCAACACCATTGGCCATGTCCACCGCGCGGCGCACCGATTCGCGCGTCATGTAGCCGCTGAGGTGAATGTCGCTGAGCTGGACGATTTCCAGCCCGTCAAGCTGCGGCGGCAGATTCGCCAGCGGAATTTCGATGCGCCGCAGTTCATACCGCAAGCGTTCCGCGGCAAATCCGTACATAACGCTGAGAAATGGCGCCGCGCCTGCCACTACGCTGGCTGTCTTGAAAAAGGTGCGGCGCGAGGGATCAGGCACGAAATCTTCTGTTGCTGCGGGCCGTGTCAACACGGAAGACAAGGAAGGAGGCGCGGGCTTATGCACGCGATGCCAACCCCATTCCACTGCGTGCACCGCCTTCACGCCGAAATACGCAAAGAGGGCGCTGAGAAACCACAATCCCGCAAAAGCCTCTACCGGAGAATGGATTGCAAGGCCGCGCCCGTGGTTCGGTCGCAGGCTATCCGCTATCGTCAAAATGATGAGCAACAACCCGGCGAAATACATCAGCCGCACGCCCACGCGCAACCACATGCGGCCCCAGTTCGACGTGACCCGCCAAAGCGTCCGGTACCAGAAACGCTGCGATAAGAACAGCGAGGCCAAAACGCCCAGTGCCACCGCACTCCGCAGCAAAACCCAAGTCCAATTCAACGCTGGTTCTCCCTCAGATGCAAAGAAATAGAATACCATGCCTGCCGGACAAATCAGGGGCTTGTAGCTTACTCCTCACGTAGAATAACTCGCCTGCTTTCAAGCTGTTGTAGCCACACTCGGCAATTCCGGCGTATCATGACGAACGACGGACGCCAGTTTCCTGACTTTTCCGGCCCGGGAACAACTTCCCGTCAATTCGAGCGTCTTATATATCGGACCCCTGCCAGGAAAACTAAAGGAGAGAAAAATGAGAAGAATCCCTGTGGTTGCTGCGGTTTTGTTCGCCGCATGTCTTACCGTACTCCCGATTCGCGCACAAGACATGAACATGAAGAAGGCTGAGCCGAAGCCCGCGCTTAGCCCCTCGGAAGCAGTCTTGGAGCAATGGAACGATATTGGACGCAAGCTTATCGCCATGGCCGAGGATTTTCCGGAAGACAAGTACGGATACAAGCCCGCCCCGGAATCCCGGACGTTCGGAGCCATGCTGCTGCATACCGCGGGTTACGTGTGCTACTTCACGGATGTCGCTGAGGGAAAGAAGCCGCGCTATGGAAACGATCCCAAGGGAGAGAATCTGAAGACCAAGGCTCAGATCGTGGGTGTCGTGAAGGAGTGTTTCGCGGACGGAGCGGCAGAGATCCAGAAAAAGGGTGACAAAGGCTTGAGCGAAGAGGTCAATGACGGTGGGCCGAATCTCGTGCGGCTCTATGATCTAGCCTATGGGGTGATAGAACATTCTGGCGAACACTATGGCGCGCTCGTGGTCTACTACCGCAACAACGGCATGGTTCCTCCGGAATCGCGCCCCAAGAAGTAGTTCACTCTGCGAGCGGGTCGTCCTCGTAGGGGTCGAGCATTGCTCGACCCCATCTCGGCAAGGTGTAAACCCTTATGTCATTCCGAGCGCAGCGCGGGTTTTGCGCCCCGTGCGCTTCGCCGGGGCGAGGAATCTGCTTTAATCCTCCGATCCCGCGGCAATCTATGTGATTCCCTTTTGCAGGATTCTTTGCAGCTCTTCAGCGTCACTAATCGGCGGTAGGCAGGTAGTTCCCGCGCATACTATCGCCAGCGCCTTCTCCTTCGGCAGGTGCGGCAAAGTCTGGCGCAAGGCCGCCGGCAGATTTTCAAGCGACACTTGTGGGGTCACGCGCAACACCGCCTTGCCAAAGCGAAACACGCTGTTCGCGGCCTCTTCAAGCGTTCGTGCCGCATCGTCGCCACTGGCTCCCGTAATCACCACTTGTGTCGGGTGTTCAGCAAACAAAGTAGCCGCCAAACCGTAGGTCGCCGCGAACAAGCCGTACTGCGAAGCGACCCCCGCAAACGCCTCCAAAGTTTTCCTCGCCCAGACGTGATACCGGCGATCGTCCGTGTAGGCATGCATGCGCGTCAACGCCAGAACAGCCACGGAATTCGCACCCGGTGTCGGCGAATCCTGGAACGGCTTGCGACGCACCTCCAGCCCGCCCATTGCCGGCGCATCGGAAGCCCGGTCGAAAAATCCCCCGCCCTCCGCGTCGCCGTACTTCTCGATAGCAACGTCCATCGTTCGCTGCGCAGCGCGAAAATAGCGCGAATCAAGCGTAGCTTCATAGGCATCCAGCAGCGCGAGCACGCCAAACACTTGGTCATCCAGCGACCCGCGCAGCGCCGGCCCACCGATCCGATGCGCGAAGCCCTGCTCTTCGCTCCACGCCTCGTTCAACATCCGGTCGAGCGTCTTCCGCGCGACTCCGCCGCAATTTTCGTCAACGCTGCCGGAAAGAACGTGCGCCGCCTCGAAGTAGGCGGAGACAAACATGGCGTTCCAACTGACGTACATCGTTTTGTCTACAAATGGAGTTGGCCGGGGGATCCTGGCCCGCAACATCCTGTCTTTCGCCTTCGCGATCTGCAGGCGCACTTGCGCTTCGTCCAGCCCCAGCGTCTTGGCGATCTCGCCGGCATCCCGCGCAATCCACAAAACGTTTTTGGACGGGTTGTGGTGCATTTCGCCATGCGGCTCCACATCGTAGAAGAGCTCCATGACGCGCGACTCTTCGACGGAAAGCGCCCCGCGCAACTCTTCCAAGGTCCACGTGAAATAATCGCCATCGTCATCCAGCGAGTAGTCCGCGTCTTGGCTAGCGTAGAAACCTCCTTTCTCCCGGTCGGTCAAAACCTCGTTCACCCAGCCGATGATGCTCTCGGCCGTATCGCGCAAAATCGGATTGCGCGTCACCTGCCAGCCATGCAGGTAATTCTTCAGCAACTCCGAATTGTCGTAACTCATTTTTTCGAAATGGGGGACGACCCAGCGCTCGTCCACCGAGTAGCGGTGGAAACCTCCCGCCAATTGGTCGTACACCCCGCCCTTGGCCATCTTCTCGAGAGTCGTCTCCGCCATCGCCAGCAGGTGTTTCTCGCCCGTCTGGCGATAGCGCTCCAGCACCAGATCGATCGCGGAAGCGTGCGGGAACTTTGGCGCTTGCCCGAATCCTCGGTTGCGAATGTCGAACAATTGCGTGATCGAGCCGATCTGCGCATCCACGATGCCCAAATCAAATTCCGCCCGCGCTCCAGAGAACGCCTCGGCTTTCGCCACTGCCTCCGCCAGGGCATCCGCTGTGCGCATCAAATCCTCGCGCTTCTGTTTGTAGGCATCGGCGACCGCCAGCAGCACACGGCGGAAGCCCGGCCGGCCCATCTGATCCTCCGGCGGGAAATACGTGCCCCCAAAAAACGGCTTCCCGTTGGGCATCAGGAATCCGGTGAGCGGCCACCCGCCCTGTCCGCTAATCGCGCTGATCGCGGATTGGTAGCGGGAATCCACGTCCGGCCGCTCGTCGCGATCCACTTTCACGGGCACAAAATGTTCGTTGATGATTTTGGCGATTTCCGCGTTTTCGTAGCTCTCCCGGTCAATGACGTGGCACCAGTGGCACCACACCGCGCCGATGTCCAGGAGTATCGGCTTGTCTTCAGCCTTCGCGCGCGTGAAAGCGCCCACTCCCCATTCATGCCAGTCGATGGGCTGGTGGGCCGCCGAACGCAAATAGGGGCTGGCGGAATCCTTCAAGCGGTTTTCACTCACGTGGTGGTTTCTCCCGTAGCGGATATGAGATTCACACACCGCCAGACGTAGCCCCGCGCTCTCAGTTTTGCCTCATTCCTTGGCAGTCGTCAGAGGCGTTCGCTTTTTCCATTCATTCGATGCGTCTACTGGACCTGGTCGCCGGGGCCCAGATCGCGCGGATCAATCGGTTTTCTTCCGGCGAAACCTTCATCCTGGCGGTGGTAATAGCGAATGCGGTCTTCTCCCAGCTTCCAGCACAAATAAACTTCCTCGTTGCCGATGACCGACGGGAAATCGAGCAAACCAACGTCCAGGTCCTTGATCAGGCAGCCCGTGGAAAGAATCTTCTCAAGATTCGTCTTCATGATCTCGGCAAGCGCTTGGTGCTCCATGCGCTTTTGGGCCAGTTTGGCGTAGGGCACGAGTATGCCGCCCATCATCAGGATGCGCGTGGAGACCGCGGTGAGTTCCTCTTCCAGCGCGCCGAGCTTCTTGCGCGCCCCAATCGCCTCGATCAAAAAAGGCTCCAATTCACGCCGCGTGCGTTCCGCCTCCATCAGCGTGAACAATCGTTGGGGTTCTTCCGGCAGATCGTCCCGGTCTTCCTTGTTATCCGCCATGCCTTCTCCGTCGCTCTTTCTCCGCCCAGTCTGGATTTGGCGCTAGCACAACTCCAGCATGCGATCCAAGGCCGCTTTTGCAAAGTGCCTGGTGCGTTCATCCACGGATATCTGGTTCACAATCTTCCCGGCGCCGAGATTTTCGAGCACCCACAGCAGGTGCTGCGGCGTGATGCGGAACATCGTCGTACAAACGCACACGCTGGGATCGAGCGAAATCACTTTGCGGTCCTTCAGCTCTTTTGCCATGCGGTTGACCAGATGAATCTCCGTGCCCACCGCCCACTCGCTCCCCGCGGGCGCCGCCTGGATTGCCTTCAAGATGCCTTCCGTCGAACCCCTTTCGTCAGCGGCCTGCGCCACCTCGAAGCGGCACTCTGGGTGCACGATCACGCGAATCCCGGGATGCTCCTTGCGCACGCGCGCCACATGTTCCGGCGTGAATCGCTGGTGTACGGAGCAGTAGCCCTTCCACAGAATGATCTTTGCCTGGCGCAACGCTTCCCGCGTGTTGCCACCTAATTCCTGGAACGGATCCCAGACCACCATTTCATCCAGTGGAATCCCCATGCGGTAGGCGGTGTTGCGGCCCAAATGCTCGTCGGGCAGGAATACTACCTTCTCGCCGCGCGCAAACGCCCACTGCAACACCGCTGCCGCGTTGGAACTCGTGCAAACGGCTCCGCCCTTCTCCCCGGTAAATGACTTGATCGCCGCCGTCGAATTCATATACGTAACCGGCACCGTCTTCCGGATATCCACCACCGTTGCCAGTTCGCTCCAACAAGCCTCCACCTGGCCAATGTCCGCCATGTCCGCCATCGAACAGCCCGCGTTCAGATCGGGCAGCACCACAATCTGCTGGTCGCGCCTCAGAATATCGGCGCTTTCGGCCATGAAATGCACGCCGCAAAAAACAATGTACTTCCCATCGGTTTGCGCGGCCTGCTGGGAAAGTTTCAGCGAATCCCCGCGAAAATCCGCAAATTTCACAACCTCGTCCCGCTGGTAGTGGTGCCCGAGAATCACCACGTCTTTCCCGAGCTTGGTTTTTGCCGCGGCAATCCGTTCGTCCAAGGTCGTGTCCGGCACCAGCAGGTACGAATCGAAATCGCAGCCCACGCCCTTCTCGATTTCGGGTACCCTCACCGTGCTGGGCTGTTCCGCACCCGCCAGCGAGTTCTTCGGTATGGTGACAATGCTTCCCACGGGTTTTCTCGGCTTCTCCTAAACCCTCTTGGTCCCTGTTTGTTAGATGAATTCTGTCGCCTTTTGGTCAGTTTTACCAGTGCCTCGCCCATCGCTGGAAACACTGCCTAACGCGTCGCTGCAGCTATCCCCCGATAAACACCATGGTTCGCGAAGGCGGCACGAAGCCTGGCTCGTTGATGCGGTGCCCCTCTTCCTTCTCCATCACCATCGCCTTCACCCATTCCACGATTTCCTCATCCGCCGCGTTCGCCCGCAGCAGCCCGCGCAGGTTGCGATCTTCCTTGCTGAAAAGACACGTTCGCATCCTACCGTCCGCGGTCAGCCGTATGCGCGAACAGTGCCCGCAAAACGCTTGAGTCACCGGCGCGATCAACCCGATCTCTCCCGGCGCGCCGTCCACAAAGCGATACTTTCTCGCCGTTTCGCTTTTCTCGTGCGGGATCTGCTCCAGCGGCCACTGCGCATGGATGCGCTGGTAGACCTCCGCCGCGGGCACCACGAGTTCGCGCGACCAGTGGCGGTCGGCATCCAGCGGCATGAACTCGATGAACCGCATGATCACGCCACGCTCCCGCGCGAACGCCGCAAACGCTTCCACTTCGTCATCATTCAGCCCGCGAACCAGCACCGCGTTTACCTTCGCCGGCGCGAGCCGCGACTTCTGCACCGCGTCAATGCCGTCCATCACTTTGTCGTAAGAGCGCGTGCGCGTGATGCGCTCAAATTTGATGGGGTCCAGCGAATCCAGGCTGATGTTGATGCGCTGCAGCCCCGCGGCGATCAACCGGCCGCAACGCTCCGCCAGCAAGTGGCCGTTCGTCGTGATGGATAAATCCGCCACACCAAGCGCCTTCAGATGCGCGATGTACTCTTCCACGCCCTCGCGCACCAGTGGCTCGCCGCCGGTGATGCGCACCTTGCGAATCCCCAGACCCACGAAAATCCCCGCCAAGCGCCGCAATTCCGCCCAGGACAGTATCTCCTCGTGATCCCGGTAGTTTTCCGGATCGGCGGAGCGGCAATAGACGCACCGGAAATTGCACCGGTCCGTGACGGAAATCCGCAGGTCGGTAATCTGCCGCCCGAATTTGTCGTAGAGGCTCATGGCTAAACCAACGGAGAAACAAAAAACCCGATTCGCACAGGGAATCGGGCTCTAGCCGGAAAAGTGCACATTTCCGGCTTACAGGCTCCTTTCCAAGCGCGGCAACATTCACCGCACGGGAGGCTTGGGCGTTTCCCCCCAAACCCTCGGCGAGCCGCTCATGGCTCGCCTCGCCCCGCCGCCCTGAGATGTCTCTCCCGTAGGCAGGAGGGGTCAGAGTTAACTTGCACAGTGTACGCCTCTCCCTAGTCCCAGTTCAATTCCCGCCACCCCGCGAAGCCTTCCGCGCTCCGCTACCAGCAGGGCTGTGATAGAGTTTGCTAAAATCATGCGCATCTTCATCCTGGGAGCAGGGGCCACCGGTTCGCTCCTCGCACAACTGCTGGAACGCCAGGGCCACGACGTCTGGTGTGGCGACCGCGATCCTGCACGCGCGCGCCGTTTTCTGGGCAAAAAATCCACCATTGCGGTGACTCCCGTTAATGCGCGCAACCTGCGCGGCATCGTGCGCGCCGCAAAGGGCTGCCAGTTGATCGTCAATGCCTCCGCTTCCGTGTTCAACGAGATCGTCCTCCGCGCCGCACTTCGGCTCCGCGCCCACTACCTCGATCTCAGCTCGCACCTGACGCGAAATCCGTTCAAGCCGGAGCAATTCCGCTACTCAGGTAGATTTGAGGCCAAGCGCCGCAGCGCGCTGATCAATGCGGGAGCTGCTCCGGGCCTGACCAATCTGCTGGTAAAGCGCGCCGCCGAGCTGCTTAGCGAAGTCCAATCGGTACAGATCCGCCTCTACGAAAGCTCCGAAAGCGGCGACCCCATCTCCCAGTGGTCGCCCGAAGTCTCCTTCGATGAAGCCATTTCTCGGCCGAGGATCTATCGCCAGAAGAGATTTCACTTGGCCAAGCGCTTCTCGGAGTTGGAAACGTTCCGCTTCCCCGATCCCATCGGCTCTGCCCGCGTTGTCCTCGCCGCTCAGGATGAAGTGGCCACGCTGCCTTACTCGATTCCCATGGACGACCTCGACGTTAAAATCGGCGGAAACGAAATTGACCGACTGCGCCGCTGGCACAAGCAAGGAAAACTCTCCAAATCGCGAGGCATTCCCCGCCTGCACTTTCCGGCAACTTCCTCGCCGCGAAAGATCGCGGCCCTGATCCGCCAGGGCATCTTGCAAAATGCGCGTTTCGCCGCGTCCGTCCTCGTGCGCGGCGTCAAGCACTCCCCCAAGGACGATCAGACTCTGCTTATCCGCAGCGACGCCGCATTCCCCACGCTCTACCAGATCCGCCGCCAGGGGCGTTTCACGACACCCGTCGCCTACGCCACGGCGCACGTCGCCGCGCTCTTCATCAAGTTTTTTCCGCGCGAATCCGCCGGCGTGTTCGCCCCGGAAATGCTCCCCGTCGAAAGTCGCCGTGCAGTCCTGGCCGGGATCCGCAAGCACGGCGTCAAACTAGCCCACAAAATCACGCCGCTGAAGCCGCAAGAAGACCTGGACGATCTGTAAGAGTCCCGCTGCACCCTTCTAGGTTCAAGCGTGGCTTGCTCTTCCCGAATCTCGCTTTTCGTGTTTCAGACTTCGGCCGGGACTCACTCGTCTGCCCCCCACTCGCCCGGCCGCCACTGCCCACCGTCTCCGGATTCCCGCCAGAAATCCCTTCTTGTCCTTTCGCATTTTCCGCACCAGCGCGGCATTTTCCGTCTCTTCGTGTGCCGCGGCCCAGAGCACCATTTCCGTCAGCACGGGCCCGAGATCGATTCCTTTCTCTGTGAGCCGGTAGATCTGCTTCCGCCGGTCCTTTGCATCTTGCTCCCTGGTGAGGATACCGTTCGCCTCCAGCCGCCTCAGCCGGTCCGCCAGTACATTCGTCGCAATCATTTCGTACGAATTCAGGAGCTCCGTGAAGGTCCGCGCACCCCGCAGCATCATGTCCCGGATGATCAACAGCGACCACTGGTCCCCTAGCATTTGCACCGAAGCATTCAGGGGACACCCCGACCGCCACTCGCCGTTTCCTTTCTTTTTTCCCATCCTTTCACACTAGCATATTTTCACTTGCATTCTGCAAGCCATATGGCACACTGTCCCTCCGTTGTCCGGGGGGCGGCCGGCGCCTTTCATGGCCAGCTACCTGCACTACGCTTGCCCGGCTTCGCATCGCGTGAAAAGGAGTATCCGATGAGCAAAGTCCGAGTCCTCGTTGGCACACGTAAGGGCGCATTTTTGTTGTCTTCCGACGGCAAGCGCGAAAAGTGGGACGTCAGCGGCCCACATTTCGCCGGATGGGAAATCTACCACGTCAAAGGTTCCCCCGCCGACCCCAATCGTCTCTATGCCTCACAGACCAGCGGCTGGTTCGGGCAGGTCATTCAACGTTCCGATGACGGCGGCAAGACCTGGTTTCAGCCCGGTACTCCGCCAGGCGAACCAACCACCACGCCGGACGGGATGCCAAAAGGTGAGAGCAACAAGTTCGTCTACGACACTTCTGCCGATACTGGCAAGCCGCTCACTACTCATCAGTTTTACGACGGCACGCAGCATCCCTGGGAATTCAAGCGTGTTTGGCACCTCGAACCCTCCCATACCGATCCAGACACCGTCTTTGCCGGAGTCGAAGACGCCGCTCTCTTCCGCTCCACCGACGGCGGCAAAACCTGGCACGAACTCGCCGGTCTTCGCGGCCACGGCACAGGACCGAAATGGCAACCCGGCGCTGGCGGCATGTGCCTTCACACCATCATTCAGGACTCCAAGAATCCCAATCGCATCTATATCGCTATTTCCGCCGCAGGCGCCTTCCGCACCGATGACGGCGGCAAAACTTGGCGGCCCATCAACCGTGGGCTGAAGTCCCAATACATTCCCGATCCGGAAGCCGAGGTAGGCCACTGCGTGCACCACGTGGCCTTGCATCCGTCGCGTCCAGACGTTCTTTTCATGCAAAAACATTGGGATGTTATGCGCAGCGACAATGGCGGCGATTCCTGGCACGAGGTCAGCGGAAACTTGCCGACCGACTTCGGGTTCGTCATCGATGTCCATGCCCACGAACCGGAGACTATCTACGTCGTCCCCATCAAGAGCGACGGCGAACATTTTGTGCCCGAGGGCAAGCTCCGCGTCTATCGTAGCCGCACCGGCGGGAACGAGTGGGAGCCACTCACCAAGGGTCTCCCCCAGCGCGACTGCTACGTTAATGTTCTGCGCGACGCCATGGCCGTGGACTCGCTGGATCGCTGCGGCGTCTATTTTGGGACCACCGGCGGCCAGGTGTATGCTTCCTCCGATGCCGGGGATTCCTGGGCCCCCATTGTCCGGGACCTTCCGGCCGTGCTTTCCATCGAGGTCCAGACGTTGCCATGATCCGCGTCATTCTCCCGCCCCATCTGCGGGCTTTAGCCCGCGTTAGCGGCGAGGTGTCGCTTGATGTCGAGGGCCGCGCCACACAGCGCTCGGTCCTCGACGCGCTCGAGGTCTCCTACCCAATGTTGCGCGGCACCATTCGCGACCACATCACCCAGCAGCGCCGCCCCTTCGTGCGCTTCTTCGCTTGCTGCGAAGATTTGTCCCACGAACTGCCCGACACCCCCTTGCCCGATGCAGTCGTCTCTGGCGACGAGCCGCTTCTGGTCGTCGGCGCCATTGCCGGCGGCTAGCGCGTTACTCGCTTTCCTCCACCACGCTCGACCCCATCTCGGCACCGTGTAACCCGTTGTCATCCCGCCTGCCCTGAGCGGAGTCGAAGGGACCGGAGTGGCCCGACTTTTTCTTTCGCGCCGTCTTTTGGCGCGTCGGGCCGCGTAGTGGAGGGATCGTGGATTGATCGCTCCATGACTCCGAACACGGCCCATTCCCCTCAGCAACACCGATTCGGCCGGGCATACCGCCGGTTCAACTGCTCCACGTAGAACTCCGCCGACGTCAGCGGCTTTCCCCCTCCAATTCGCGCGCTGCACTGCACGTATTTCTCATATGCGGCATGGCAGCCGAGGCGCGGGTCGCATCAATCAGTCAAGCTCGTGAATTTCAGCAGCAGATACACATCCTTGAAAACCTTGACGGCATCTTTTGCGAAACTCGCGCGCAACGCATCGCCAGGTTTCATCTTTTTCCGCACGATCCACGCCTGGATCTTCTTCCAGTTCTCCGGCTCCGTGGGCCAGCTCTCATGCTTGGTCCACTCGCCCTTCTCCGTCGTATACCAGTAGCTGTCGTATTTCTTGCCCAGCCGTTTTCTCTGTTGGGCAACCCATTTGGGGTTGGCAAGCACCCGGGGCTCGGCAATCAGCGCCAGCGTCGACTCCTTCCGTTTTGCGCCCGCGTAGATGCGAAAACCCACCGTGACCGTCTCCGTCGAAAGGCCCACATAAAGCTGGCCGTTCTCTCGATCCCCCGGCGACGGCGTGGAAAACTTTAGGTACATCTGCGTTTTGTAAGGCGTTTTGTCCTTGGCGAATCGGATATCGCGATTGATCCGCGAAAAATTTGGCCCAGTGCGTCCGCTGGTATCAAACTGGCCGTTCAGCTTCAGCACTGGCGTTGCCAGTTCCTCCAGCAATCTCCGGAACGGCTGCACGATCGCCGACTGGTACCTCTCGCGATTCTCATCCATCCACGCCTTGCGGTTGTTGTTCCCCAATTCGCGGAAAAACTGAAATGTCTCTTTGCTGAACACGGGCTTTGCGGCTGCCATGGCTTCACCTCTCTCTGGATGCAAGGACACAGGCTACACGATTCCCCTGCCGCGTCAATTGGACTATTCTTTTTCGCTCCCTGAAGCGTCTCCCGGCTGCGGGATGCCAAGTTGGCTCTGGCGCCCCACCCGTCACACAGTAGAATAGCGGGATGAGCGAATTCACTCCCACCGAACGCACGCAGGTCAAACGCCTGCCCAAGCGCGGCAAATACGACCGCGAAACCGTCTACGCCATTCTCGACGCGGGCTTCGTCTGCCATGTCGGCTTCAATGCCGACGGCCAGCCGTACGTCATCCCCACGAACTATGGCCGTGCGGGCGATACGCTGTATCTCCACGGCAGCGCCGCCAGCCGTATGCTGCGCACGCTCAGCGGTGGCGTGCCCGTGTGCGTCACGGTCACGCACGTGGATGGACTCGTGCTCGCCCGCTCGGCGTTTCACCACTCCGTAAACTACCGTTCGGTGGTGATCCTCGGCACCGCCCGGCTCGTGGAAGATCCCGCCGAAAAAATGGCAGCCCTGCGCATCTTCACCGAACACGTGCTGAAGGGCCGCTGGGACGATGTTCGCCAGCCAACCGAGCAGGAACTCAAGGCCACCATGGTTCTAGCCCTGCCGCTCGAAGAAGTTTCCGCCAAGGTGCGCACCGGTGGCCCGGTGGATGACGAGGCCGATTACGCTCTGCCAGTGTGGGCCGGCGTCTTACCGCTCGAAACCGTGGCCCAGCCACCACAACCCGACGCACGCCTGAAGAGCGACACGCCTCTTCCTGCCTACCTAAAAAACTATTCGCGCTAGGTTTTCCATCCTCCCTCCACTAGAACGCGGAGGGCGCCCCATCTTCGTTTTGGGAGGGGGGGCTTGGGGCTTTTCTTCAATCCCCGTTCCTCTCCGAAAACTTTCAACTGATAACTGAATACTGAGAACCGTACTCCTACGGCTTGCTCGCTTCCGGCGCCGGGGTCTCCGCCGGGGCTGCCCCTCTCTTATACATGATCTTCATTGTCCCGCCCCCGCACGTACCCACCACCTTGCCTTCCGCATCCTTGTCCTTGGCCACGATTTCCAGCGTGTACGACTTCACGCCTTTTGCGTCCAGCTTCGCTGCAATTTCCGTCTTCAACTCTTCACAGGGCTTTGCCGCTTGCGCGTGAGCGCACACCGGCACAAACAAGAGCACGCCAATTGCCGCCAACGTTTTCATGGTGCAATCTCCTTCGTCGGGATCTCCAGCTCGTCCCGGAGCATATCACAGCTTCAACGCGCGCGGCCCCGCCCTGCAAATTCATCCGGGACGCAGGGAACGCGCCTCAGCCCTTCGCGTTGCTCAGGGTAAAAAGGCGGCCGCTGAAGATGAACGAGAGGGACATTCGCCGGGCGAAAAGCATTAGGATGGTTGGTGTTCCGGTGAGCCGGTGGAAGAGAAACCTGGGAGGAATCCTTGCGTAGCCCGCGAATAATTCCATGGTTGCTTGGTTTGGCCTTGGTGACGTTGTGTGTGCACGCCGCGGGCCGCGGAGGCGAGCAGGGCGCGCCTGCGACTGCGGACACTCCGCCTGCGCCGGTGCAACTGACGGCCGAGCAGGATCACCAGCGGATCATGGACCTGCTGCACATCACGGCAATCCGGCGCGGCGCCGACGGTGATCCCAATTCCCCGAATGCCACGAACTATGACGAATCCAAGGCCAACGTTTACGCGAGCCTTCCCGATCTGCTGGTGCTGAAAGACGGCAAGAAGGTCACGTCGGCGGAAATCTGGTGGAGGCAGCGCCGCCCGGAAATTGTGGAGGAGTTTGACAGGGAGATCTACGGCCACGCGCCCAAAGCGACGCCCAAAGTAAATTGGGAAGTGACCAGCACGACTCGCGAAATGCATGAGGATATCCCGGTAATCACAAAGAAACTCGTCGGCCACGTGGACAATTCCTCCTACCCGCAGATTGCCGTGGACATTCAGTTGACGCTGACCACGCCCGCCAACGCGACGCGGCCCGTGCCGGTGATCATGGAGCTCAGCTTCAGCCCCGAGTTTCTCGCTGCGCTGATGAAGCGCATGCCGCCACCTCCGCCTGGCGCGCCAAGTCCCACTGCCTGGCAGGGGCAGGTGCTGGCGAAGGGTTGGGGCTACGCGATTCTGATTCCCACGAGCGTGCAGGCCGACAACGGCGCCGGCTTGACGCACGGCATCATCGGCCTGGTGAACAAGGGGCAGCCGCGCAAGCTGGACGACTGGGGCGCTCTGCGGGCGTGGGCCTGGGGCGCCAGCCGCGCGCTGGATTATTTCGAGACCGACAAGAGCGTGGACGGGAAACAAGTGGGCCTCGAGGGCCATTCGCGCTACGGCAAAGCGGCCCTGGTGGCGATGGCCTACGACCCGCGTTTTGCGATCGTTTATGTGAGCTCTTCCGGCGAGGGCGGCGCGAAACTCTTTCGCCACGAATTTGGCGAGCAGATCGGAAACGTTGCGGGGACCGGCGAATACCACTGGATGGCGGGCAGCTTCATCAAGTACGACGGGCCGTTGACCGTCAACGACCTGCCCGTGGACGCGCACGAATTGATTGCGCTGTGCGCACCGCGCCCGGTGTTTATTGGCGCTGGCGCAACCCAGGGAGATGGATGGGCGGACGCTAAGGGGATGTTCCTTGCGGCAGCAGGGGCCGGGCCGCTGTACAAGCTCCTGGGCAAGAAGGACCTGGGCACCGCGGAATTTCCCGCGATCGAAACCGAGCTGATCGGCGGCGACATCGCCTTTCGCCAACACAGCGGTGGGCATACTCCCGCGCCGAACTGGCCCACGTTTCTTAGCTTTGCCTCGCGGTACATCAAGGGCCCGCCGGTCAACTGAAGGAATGTAAGAGCGATACCTCTCTGCGCTCGGTATGACGGAGGGGGCAGGAGGGATGGCGAGGGTCAAGTTGAAGGAGAGAAAAGCGGCGCCGAGGCGCCGCACTCCAAATTAGTGGCAGGAGCAGCCGCCACCGCAGCAGCCGCCGCCTCCACCGGAGAAGCCGCCTGAGGGCGTGGAGGAGTTGCCGGAGCCGGACGTGGCGAAAACGGAAAGCTGGATGGCGGCTTTCTTGCTGGAGCACTTGGGGCAGGAGATTTCCTGCTGCTTGTTGATGACAATCTTTTCAAAGCGCTCGTTGCAGTCTTCGCAAATGTACTCGTAGATGGGCATTGCCGGGAATCCTCCAGAAAGATCTCGAATCGACCACTCAAGTCAAAACTTAATTATACCGCACCCGCCGCGCGATCACGTCATGTACCAGCCGCCATTCACGCTGATGGTCTGGCCGGTGATGAAGTCGCTTTCCGCAAGCAAGACAGCCGCGCGTGCGATCTCTTCCGGCGAGCCGAAAAAGCCGACCGGCAAGCGTTCCGTGGAAGCGTTGGGATTAGAGGTAACCATGTCCGTTGCGATCAGCGCCGGAGCAATCGCGTTCGCGGTAATACCCTCTTTGGCGAGCAACGTCGCGTAAGAGTGCGTCAGGCCAATCAGTCCGGCCTTGGACGCGGCATAGTGAGGACCGACGACGCCACCCGTTTGTGCCGCGACGGAGGAAAGGTTGATGATGCGGCCCCAATGGCGCTGGCGCATTCCGGGGAGGACGCGCTGGGTGACGAGGAAGGCGGACTTGAGATTGACGTCAAGAAGGTGATCCCAATCGGCTTCCGTCAGCTCACCGAACGGCTTGATTTGAGAGATTCCGGCGTTGTTCACGAGGATGTCCACGGGGCCAAGGTCGCGTTCGACGGCGGTGACCAGGCGGTCGACCTCCGCGGAGACGGAAACGTCGGCCTGGAGGGCAATGGCCCGCGAGCCGAGTTTGCGAATCGCCGCGCAGACCTCCTCTGCCGCGGACTGTTCCTTCCGGTAGTTCACACCCACATGGGCGCCTGCACCAGCCAGGTCAGTGGCAATGGAACGGCCGATGCCGCGGCTGGCGCCGGTGACCAGGGCTATGCGGTCTTGGAGTTTTCGCGACATGGGAGTCCTCCTCGGCTAAGGATAGCGCAGAAAAGGGAAACGGCCCCGGAGAACCGGGGCCGTTGAGAGAGCGGAACGTTATAGAAAGGATGATAGATCAGTGCCTGGGTTGCAGCCGTAAAAGCGGCGGCTAGCCGCCGCACTCCAAAGAAAGCAACCCAACGGCGCCTACCTCCCTCCTGCGGCAGGCAAGCAGAAGGCGGCCGCTACGATGAGAAGGCGTTAGTCGCCGGCTACGGCTTCGGCGGCCGTTTCCTTTGCTGCTGAATCGCCATTGGCCGGGGCGATGGTTAAGGGCTTGTTGGCGTTGGTGAAGTTGGCGGGCACCGCCTTGGCGATGTCGCTGACTGCGCCAATCTGCACGACGGTCGGCTGCGGCTTCTTCAGAACGAGCTCCTCGTAGATGGCGCGAACCTTGGCCTGCTCTTCGAGAGCCTTCTTGCGGCGGAGGCGGTTTTCTTCGGCCGCGGTCACCGGGATGTCGTGCTCGATGTGGCGAACGCGCGCGGCATCGTCCGCGTCAATCACAAGCGAGTGCTCGTAAGAACCGAGATTGACGTTTCTGCCCTTAGCGTAGATTTCATGCTTGCCGTGGGTCTTGTACCACTCGGCCACGGTCGCGTTCTTGTGCATGTTTTCGATGATCTGGCGCCAGCCGATGCCGGTGTTGTAAGCGCAGAAGCTGATTTCGCCCTGCTGCGTGCCGTAGGGAATGATGCACATTTCAGTGCGGCGGAAGTCGTAGTTGAAAAGATCCTGGAACCACATGCCCGCGATGAACAGGAAGTTCCAGGGATCTTGCGCGCGGCGCTTCATGGCATCTTCGTAGGTGCGCTCGGGAGAGGTCTTGCCGTACTTGCTGGTGGAGCCTTTTGTGAGCGCCCAAGTCTTGTCGAATTTCTTGAAGAGGTCGTACAGCTTCAAGCCCTTGGGTCCTTCAAAGGGCTTGTAGTTCTTCAAGAGGGCCATGGCCATCATGAAGTTGGAGAAGTTCTTCCCGCGGGCGGCATCGGTAATGGCGGTGACATCCGCGGTGAGTTGCTGCGCGTCGAGGAAGCGCGGCACCGGGGCCCATTCCTTGGTTTCCTTGTTGATCATGATGGCTGTGCCCACGCCGCAATTGGGGTGGCAGCCACAGGAGAGCGAACCCCACTGGGATTCGTTGCCCTTGACCATGTCCGCGAAACCCGCGAAGGTGCTGATAAAGGAGATGGGGAACCAATCACGATTCGGCTCGATGCGGCCAACTTGCTTGCTGACATCGTTGGCGAGGTGCGAAAGGGTGTAGCGCTGGCGCAGACGCCGCTCGGGGGTAATGTCTTCGTCGCGGCCAGTAAAGGAAACCGGCTGGAAGCTGATGAAGGCGATTTTCTTGGGGTTTTCCATCGCGAACTTGACGATCGCGCCGACCTGATCGTTGTTCACGTTGTTGACGATGGTCACGACGAGCACGATTTCGATGCCGGCTTCGTGCATGTTTTCGATGGCGCGCAGCTTGACGTCGAAGAGGTTGCCAATCTGGCGGTGGCTGTTGGCGTCGTTGCCGATGCCGTCGAACTGGAGATAGGCGTAGCGCAGGCCGGCTTCAAAAGCCTTCTTGCAGTATTCCTTGCTCTTGGCGAATTCGATGCCATTGGTGGCGGCCTGCACGGAGTTGTAGCCGACCTTGCGCGAGTAGCGTATGGCGTCGAAGAAATACGGGCTCATGGTGGGCTCGCCGCCGGAGAACTGCACGGACATCTGGCGGCGCGGCTTGATCTTTACCGCGTTATCCAGAATTTCGGTGACCTCTTCCCAGGAAAGCTCGTGGACGTAGCCAACCTGGTTGGCGTCCATGAAGCAGGGGTCGCACATCATGTTGCAGCGGTTGGTCAGGTCCACGGTGAGGACGGAGCCGCGGCCATAACGAACGTTCGACGAACCATGCCGGTGCAGGCCTTCGTCCTCGTGCGCCGGAATATCGCGGCCAGGGAACTGCGATTCAATCCACTTGAGGAAGCTGGAATCCATGGCCATGAGGTCTTCGTAGTGGCCGTGCTGCGGGCAATCCTTGATCATCCAGACCTGGCCGTCGCGCTCGACGATCTGCGCCTTGATCTCGCCGACCTTTTCATTCATGAGGTCGCGCCAATCTTTCTTGCCAGTGATGATGGCGTCGCGAGCCTCTTTCACGCAGGCCGGGCACAGCGAGTCTGTCTGCCGCGGGAAGCCCAGCGTAGGCTTGGTCTTTTCCCAAGATTTAAGGAGCGGCTTATCAGACCACTGCGGGGTAATGGAAGGGTTGGGATTGCGCTTGTTAAAGTATTGAAGGGTATTGAAGGTAATGCTCGCCGACTTGCAAACGATCCAGTCCATGGACCGGAAGAACTGCGTGCTGAGAGGATTCGGCATACAGCTATAGCCTCACTTTCGAGTGAAACAAATGAAAACTCAAATTAAAACGACAAAATAGCCAGAATGAAACAGCCCCCAAGGCTTTTTCAGAGTACCACGCACCGAAGTGCGTCCGTAAGTCATTCGACTCCTATAGCTTGCATGGGGCAGGGGGCGGAAGCCAGTAGGATACGGTGAATGGCTGAAAATAGGGGTCGAACGGCACCGGAGGCCAGCAAATGGGGTCTTGGAGGTAACTCTTTGGAGGTTTACTCTCAGGGCGCAAGTGGCCGCAGTCTGGAAGAAATTGGGTGATTCCCGGCTGGCCCTACTCGTTGAGAGTGGGATGCAGCACGGCGATGAGGAAGTGGGCAAAGTGCGCGGCGTCGTCGTCCATCTGCAGCCAGCGCACCACACAGTGGTCGGAGAGGTATTTGGCGACCCGCGACTCTGGGATGCCCAAGTGGTCGGCCAATTGCGGCCGGATGGACTCGCCGCGGCGGGCGGCGCTGCTTCGCATGAGGTTGGGAATGGCTACCCGCAGAGTTTGACAGGCTTCGACATAGTAATACGTCGTGAGGTCGGAATCGGTCAGCACCCATACTCCCGGACCGGCCGGCGCTTTATCAGCTGCTTCCAACTTGGTGGGCGGACAGGCCAGCAGACGCCGGAAGTTCATCTCCAATTGTGTGAGCCGCGAGGCCAGCCCCGGATCGCCGGAGCGACCTCGTAGGCTGGGCGCGACGGCTGATTCCGTGGAGAGTTCGAGAGGCTCCGCAGGACGCGCGGGCCGCTCCTCGGAAGCGTCAATGGCGCGGGGCGGCGGCGCAACAGGGCGCACTTCTTTTGGCGTGGAGACTGTTTGTTCGGGGCGTTTCGGGGAGCGGCGATGATCCCGCCCGCCACGGCGGCCGCGTCTGTGCCTCTTCGCAGGAGCACGCTCAGTGGCGCTCGCTTCCTGGGGCGCCTCTCCCTGTTTCACTTCCGCCGCGGGAGCAGCAGTTTCCTGGGCGACTGGCTCTGGCGAGAGCGCACTGACTGCGGCGTCGCCTACCGTAACTTCTGGTAAATCAGCGGGAGCGGCTGGCGCGGGGATTTCCGCAGCCACAGTTGCACCAAGACGCGTGGCGCTTTCCTGCGCCTTGGTCTTCCAATCGGCGCGACGGAAGCGTTCCGCCGCGGTCATGTACCACTTGCCGGCATCTTCGGATTTGCCATTCGACTCGAAATAGCGCGCCAGCTCAAAGGCGACCATGGCGTCGCGCGTTTTCAGAAAGAGGGCCGTGAGCTGTCCGGCGGGATCCTTGCCGGTACGTGCTCTTCGGATTCTTGCGGTGATCTGCTTCCAATCGGCCATACAGTGATGGCATTCTAACAGCGAATCAGAACTTCTGCCAACGGGCGCCTCAAGAAACTTCCCGGACGCCTTGAGCGGCCCAGACCGTTGGTTTACTGATTGACGCCGGGGCGTCCACAAAGTATTCTTTCGCAGGTGTGCGAGGAGACGCAAATGCAAGCGCGACGTGCCATTTTCGCGACCGCCCTTTCCTTCAGCCTCATGACCATACCCGCGTGGGGAGCACCTGCGGCTGCGCTCGGGACCGTGATTGCCGCTGACCGCGCTCATGTTGGTGAGGCGAAGGCGGAAGTGGGAACAACGGTGTACGGCGGCGATAGCCTTAGCACGGAGGTCCAAGGGAGTGTGCAGGTTCATGCGGGCAAGGCACGGCTGCTCCTTCTAAGCTCCAGCAGTGCCGTGGTCAGTGACGTTGAGGGCGCGCCCGCCGCAGAGCTGCTGAACGGCGCCGCGACGTTTTCCACGGGAAATGCTCATGCATTCACATTGTTTGCCTCCGCAGCGGCCATCCGCGCGCAAAGTGACGCGCCGACTATCGGGCAGGTATCGTATATAGGCCCGAAGGAATTGCTGGTACGCGCAACTCGCGGGTCTCTGCTTATTACCGTGGACAACGATACACAGATCGTAGCCGAGGGAACTTCCTACCGCGTGTTGCTGGATCAGCCGGAAGAGATGGCCCAGGGACCAGAAGGTGCAGGTTCGGGTAAGAATGAGTGGCCAGGGGGTCGCCATGAACCACGGAAGGCAGGGCGCAGCCGTTTTATGTACGTGGCCGGCGGTCTAACCGCCGTCGCGACGTATCTGGCGGTTTCGGAAGCGCTCGAGAGCGCTCAGCGGCCATAATCTAAGGGACACGAAATTCAAAGAAGGGAAAGCCACTGCCTAGCAAAGGTGGTGGCCTTTTTCTTTCTGGAAGCGGAAGCGAACCTCAGATTACAAACCCGCCACAACCTCAATCTCGACCAAGGCATCCTTGGGCAACCGCGCGACCTGCACGGTGGATCGCGCCGGCGGAGCGGCGGTGAAGAAGCGTGCGTAGACCTCGTTCATGGCCGCAAAGTCGTTCATGTCCTTCAGAAAAACCGTAGTTTTCACGACATGGTTGAGGGACACGCCGCCGGCCTCCAGAATCGCTTTTAGGTTTTCCAGCACGCGCTCCGTCTGCTGCTGAACAGTGACGCCGGCAAACTCTCCCGACGCTGGGTCCAGTGCAATCTGCCCGGAAATGAACAGGAACCCGTTGGACTTGATCGCCTGGGAGTAGGGCCCAATGGGCTTCGGGCCATGGTTGGTCAGCACTACATCTTTCATGGTGAGCTCTCCTTGCAATGCGGAGGAAAGAATAACAAAAGGAGCGGGGGGGAGGGAAAATCAGTGAGACCTGCGGCCGCGGTTGCGAATGAAGCCGGTGTTGGAGTGATTGCGGTTGGCTTCGCGGCTGGCGATCAATCTTTCCGCCTGATTATTCGAGAGGCCCTGATTTACCAGGTCCAGAATCTGCTTTTCCGACATGCCCGTGTTCTTCAGGCGCCCGATCTGCTCGCTTGCAAGGGTGGGCAAACCCTCGACGCGGCGATGGATGATAGCCTGGACCGTGGGATTGGAGAGCCCGATCAGTTTGAGCGTAATGGCTTCCCCGCTGAGAATGTCGATCTGATCGGACTTGGCCATTTCCAGAATCTGCTCATCGGAATAGCCCGCCTGGGACAACTGAATGGCGGCATCGGCATTGGAAAAATCATGATGCTGATCCCGCGCCGCCTTAAATAGCGCCAGGCACAAATCATCGCTGGCGCCAACTCGCTTGAGTTTTGATAGCTGGACAATCTCCAAGTCCGTCACATTGAGACTCTTGAGCTGGTCCACGCTGGAAGACCACATCCCGGCCTGGTCGAGCGGGGCATAGTTGGTCTTGGGCTGAGTTTTGCACCCGGCCACCGCCAGCACACACACACCAAGAAGCAGGGAGAATTGCCGCATGATCCTATTTTAGGCGGGCCAACCGCGAGAGGGGTGACGTGTGCCTTCGTTGATACCGGACGGGCGGGCAGCGCGCGCTATACCTGGTAGGTGCGCTCGACCCCGTAAACACCGTTGATGCGGCGGATGTTGGAGAGAATTGTTTCGAGTTGGCGTTTATCGGCGATCTCCAGGCTGGCCTCAATGCGCGCGTTCTGCCGGTCGGGGCGGCTATCGAGCGAGCGGATATTGGAGCCGGCATCGCTGATCACCGCCGTGATTTCCGCAAGCAGCCCGGGACGATCCTTGGAACGAATGAGCAGTTCGACGGGGAAAGTAGCCACGCCGCCGGTGCCCCATTCCACGGCAATGCGGCGTTCCGTCTGATACAGCAGGTTCTGCACGTTGGGGCAGGTTCGGGTGTGAACCGCAACGCCGCGGCCGCGGGTGACGTACCCGATGATGTCATCCCCCGGAATGGCATTGCAGCACTTTGCGCGAAACACCAGCAGGTCGTCGTGCCCGCGCACGATCAGCGGCGCCTGGCCGAAGCCCAGCATGCGCTTGACGGTTTTGACCAGCGTCGGCTTCGCGTCCTCCGTGGACTTCTCCGCTTCCTTTGAAGGCTCGCCAAAATAGCGCGCCAGCACTTGCCGCGCGGAATATTTGCCAAATCCCACCGCCGCAAAGAGATCCTCTGGCCTGGAGATGCCGTACTCCGCGGCAAGTTTCCGCAGTTCCTCGTTGGGAATCTTCTTCAAACCCTTGGGAAAATTGCGGGATTCATTTTCCAGCAGGCGCCTGCCCATATCCGTGGCTTCTTCGCGCTCCTGCGTATTGATGAAATGGCGGATCTTGCTCTTGGCGTGGGAGGACTTCACGAAACTGAGCCAGTCGCGGCTGGGCTTGTGCCCCTTCTGCGTGAGAATCTCGACGACGTCTCCGCTCACGACCTCGTGGCGCAGCGAGACCATCTGCCCGTTGACCTTCGCTCCAACGCACTGGTGACCCACTTCGGTGTGCACCGAGTAGGCAAAGTCCACGGGGGTGGCGCCCTTGGGCAATTCCAGTACGCGCCCCTTTGGCGTGAAGGCGTACACTTCCACCGGCGCTAGATCCACCTTCAACGTAGAGAGAAATTCGCCGGGCTCCTGCAATTCCTGGGACCATTCAATCAACTGGCGCATCCAGGCAATGCGCTGGTCATCGTCCGTGGAAACAGGCCTGCCGTCCTTGTATTTCCAGTGCGCCGCCACGCCCTGTTCGGCAATGCGGTGCATATCCTGCGTGCGGATCTGAATTTCAAAAGGCTGGCCGCCGTGAATCACCGTCGTGTGCAGCGATTGATACAGATTCGGCCTTGGCATGGCGATGTAGTCTTTGAAGCGGCCAGGCACCGGGCGCCAGATGTGGTGCACAACGCCGAGAGCCGCGTAGCAATTGCGCTCGGAATCCGTAATCACGCGAACGGCCAGAAGATCGTAAATCTGATCCAGGCCGCGTTCCTGCCGGACAATCTTGCGGTGCAGGGAACTCAAGCCTTTAACACGGGCCTCCAGCTCGGCGGGAATGCTGTTCTCCACCAGCTTGGTGCGAATGGTGTTCTGGACATCGTCCAGAAACTTCCTGTGAATGGGGTCTTTCTCCGTGACTTCCTTCTGCAGAGCAAAGTAGGCTTCTGGCTCCAGATAGCGGAAAGAAAGATCCTCGAGTTCGCCCTTGATGACGGCCATGCCGAGGCGGTGGGCGATGGGGGCGTAAATATCCCTGGTCTCGCGAGCGATACGAAGTTGCTTGGAGGGCTCGAGGAATTCGAGGGTGCGCATGTTGTGCAGGCGGTCCGCGAGTTTCACGACGACAACACGGACGTCGTGGACCATAGCCAGCAGCATTTTGCGGACGTTTTCCGCTTGTCGCGCCTCCGGAGCCATCATGTTCAAGCGGCTGATTTTGGTCACGCCTTCGACGAGCAGCGCTACTTCCTCTCCAAATCGTTCCTGCAGGCGCGAGAGGGGGAACTCGGTATCTTCGATGACATCGTGGAGCAGTGCCGCCGCCAGCGTAGTGGCGTCCAGGCGCATATCCGCGAGGATGTGTGCGACTTCCAGGAGGTGGGAGAGATAAGGTTCGCCGGAATTGCGGAACTGGTCCCGATGGCGCTCGGCGGCGATATCGTAGGCCCGGCGGACCAGCCAGGGATCTTCGGAAGGACGGTTCAAGCGCAGCTTCTCAAGAAGCTCTTCCAAGCGGCCATTGAGTTGCCGCTCCGTACGGTCACGGTTGAAATTGAGGGGAAGATTGGCGCGGGAACCCATGCTCTAGTGTACGCCCAGAGAGAGCAGCAAAAAAGCGTGGTGCGGTTGGAGAGGCGAGAAAGAAAAGGGCGGCCAAACGGCCGCCCTCCCCCCGCAAAAATAGTAAATGAGTGGCTTACTGAGCCGACTTGCGCTCTGCCTCTTCCGCTTTCTTCTGCTTGACTTCCTTAACCTTGTCGAGCAGGTCGTCCGCCTGCTTGGTGAGCGCATCGCGCTCCCCCGCCGACTCCACGATATCCGCCTTGCGGCGATAGAGAAGGTTCAGGTAGGTCATGGCATCGTCGTAATCCGGTTTGAGCTGGATGGCCGTTTGGAGGCTCTTGATTCCTTCTTCGACCAGAGCGTCGTACTTTTCGGCATAGGCCTTGCGAACATCGGGAGGCAGTGGGGCGGTATCCTGCACCTGCTTCTTAATGTTGTTGCGGTTGTATTCCGCGCGCATCTCCGTATTGCCGCGATAGGCGAGGGCCCAATCGATAACGCCGATGGAATAGTAAGGCTGGGGGTCCTGTGGCTTCAGCGCGATGTGTTTCTGGTGGTAGCTCTTGGACTCCTCGAATTTCTTAGGATCGAAGGGCTGGCCCCCCATCTGGTAATCAATGGACGCGAGACCGTCGATGGCGCTTAGGTTGTTGGGGGCCATCTCCAGCACGCTGGTGTATTCCTGAATGGCCTCATTGCCGTGGCGCAAGTTCTCTTCCGAGGGAGCGCCCGGAATGTACTGGCTGGCATAGGCGGTGGCGAGATAAAGGCGCGCATTCAAAAGGTTGGGATCGAGATCCTTGGCCTGTTTGAAGAATTCGACGGCCCGGTCGTACTGGCCGTTCTTGAATTCTGCGACACCTTTGTTGAGGTCATCGCGGGCCTGCAGTTTTCCGCAACCCGAGAGACCGTAGGAGAGAGTTAAAAGCGCCGCCAGAAAAAACATCTGGACGGCAATGCGGGTAAACCACGAGCGGGTTTCCCTTAAAACCGAATCTTGAGTCATCGAGGCATCCATCCCTGGTAAGCGCAACCCCAACGAAATCGGGATTACAGCTAGGATTCAGTAAAGACCTATAGGGGCATTCCATCACGTTCAGGGGTTTTTTTCCAGTTCAGATGTTAGCAAACCGACGGGGGAAGCTCCCGCAGCCTGCATCTCATCCAAAACCCGAGCCACCACCTGAAACTCGAGGGAACGATCTCCCTGCAAGAAAGCAACGCGATGAGCGCGCAGTGCAAATATCCGTTCGAGCCCTTCACGCAGTTCTTCGCGTTGCACTACCGACTGGTTGATCCGGAGCGAGCCGTCCGAAGCAATCTGAACAATGATTGTCTCCGGCGGAACAACCCTGACCGGCAAACCCGCCTCCTGGGGCAGGTCCGCCTGGAGTCCCATCTGCCGGTGCGGGATGACCATGAAGATCACCAGCAGCACCAGCAGAATATCGATGAGCGGGACCACATTCGCCTCACACATCATCCCGCTCTTACCGCCAATCAAAGCAATGCCCATGAGCCACCTCGCGGCCAGATAGGGCCACTGCGAGGAGGACTCTCACAACCCTGCGGCGACAACTCCGAAACGTTACTGCCCGGCCTCGAGCTTGGCGGTAATGAGGCCGACCTTGTCGATGCCCGCTTCTTTCATGATGTCAATGGCCCGGGCCACGTCCATAAAGAGGACGTCGTTATCACCCTTGACGAAGGCGATCTTTTCGGCACGGTCCTTGAAGATCGTTTCCATGCGAGGACCCAATGCCTGCCAGTTGGTGTCGTCGTTATTGATCTTCAGCTTGCCCCCCAGGGCCACCTGAACCACAACCGTCTTCTTCAGTTGCTCTGGATCCGGCTGCGCATTTGGAGACGGTTGCGGTACCAGCGTATCGAGGCCCTTGGGTGTCAGCGGGGTAATAACCATGAAAATGATGATGAGCACCAGCAGAATATCGATCAACGGCACGATATTCGGCGTAGCCATCGCACCTCCACTACTTCCAACGTCCATCCCCATTGTAAGTTCTCCTGTCGAGCTGTGCATCCTAGGTTTGCCGAGGCGTGCTAGCTCGCGCCGGGTGGGAGCCGGCGCGAGCATGAATCAGCTCAGCAAACGAATGGTGCGAACGGCCGAACCTCTACTGGCCTCCGGCGGCAGGATTGGTCTGCGCCTGAGGGCTGCTGGTCTGCCTACCGACCTTCTGAGTCAGCAGACCAAGTTGGTCCACGCCTGCGGAACGAATTTCGTCCACGACGGCGACAACGTCACCGTACTTGGCACGGGCATCGCTCTTTACATAGACGGTTTTGTCCAGTCTATTGGCGATCTGGTCCTTCACCTCATTGGTGATGGCTTCCTTGGAGATCCTGTTATTCTGCAGGTAGAGGGTGCCATCGCGCGTGACTGCTACGACGACGGCGTCGTCCCTATCCGCATCCTTCATATCGTGCGCATTGCTCGTGGGCGCCAAATCCACCTGATGGGTTTTCTGCAACATCGGCGTGACCACCATGAAGATGATAAGCAGCACCAGCATGATGTCCGCCATCGGAATCACGTTTGGCGCCGCCATCTGGGCTCCAGCGACTGGCTTGTAGGCCATGGTTATCCTTCTTCCGGCTTACTTCTTCACTGCGCCGCGGCGCAGAATGAAGTAGTTGATCAGCTCCATCGAGGAGTTGTCCATCTCGACGTCGAACGCTTCCACCTTGTTGGTGAAGTAGTTGTAGGCCCACACGGCCGGTACGGCGACGAGCAAGCCGAACGCGGTGGTGATGAGCGCTTCGGCGATACCGCCGGCGACGGCCGACAAACCGGTGGCCTTCTGCGACTCGATGCCCTTAAACGCGTTCAAGATGCCGACGACCGTGCCGAACAGTCCAACGAACGGCGCCGTCGAACCAATCGTGGCCAGCGCCGAAAGCCCGCGCTTCATTTCCGCGTGGACGATGGCGACCGACCGCTCCAGGCCGCGCTTGGCGGCTTCGATGACTTCCGCGTCGGACACCTGCTGCGAGGCCGACTGGAACTCCGAAAGTCCGGTGGCGACAACCTTGGCGATATGGCTCTTCTTGTTGCGCTCGGCGATGGCGATGGCTTCGTCGAGTTTGCCGTCCTTGAGGGCGCCCGCCACTTGCTGCACAAACAACCGCGACTGCTTGCGCGCGTTGTTGTACATGAGGAAGCGGTCAATCATGACGCCGAAAGAATACACCGAAAGGCCGAAAAGAATGACGACCACGATCTTGGCGAGCAGGCCCATCGAACTCCACATGGAACGCAAGTCCCAGGAGGTGGTCGGGGCTTCCTGCAGCCAAACTGCATAGACGTAGAGAGTTGCTAACATTCGTTTGCTCCTTAATTTCCTACTGGCTCCTGAGATGCGGGAACCAACAAGATTGTTTATTGAACTGCGTACTCAGAACAGCGCGCAGGTCCCACGACGCTCGCGCCGTTCCGTTGCACTACTGAGCCAGAGAGAAAATCACGTCGATTTCGGTGTCCACTTCCACGGGCTCGCCATTGAGCAGTGTGGGCTGATAGCGCCACTGCCTAACAGCGTCCAGCGCGGCCTGCACGAGCAGGGGATGGCCCGAAACCATGGCAAGCTGTTGCACCGAGCCATCCTTGCCAATGATGGCGTGGAGCTTCACCGTGCCACTGATGCGCGTCTGGCGCGCCAGGGGCGGGTAAAGCGGTTGTACCTTGTTGACGAGCCGCGCTGCCTGCACGTTGCCGCCAACCATCACGCGCTTGGGAATGACCTTCGGTGGTGGTGGAGCGGCTTTCCCACCGCCAATCACGCCGCCAAGAACGCCGCCCATCGAACCACCGGCGACGCCGCCCGGCACGCCGCCGGCGATACCTTGCATGCCGGCGTCCGGTGGCAACTCTTCTTCCTTGATGATGTTGATATCTTTCGGGATGACTTTCGGAGCCACGAGCTTACCAGCGTCCATCAGGCGGACGACCGGTTTGATCTTCATCACCTGCACGGCTGCAGGCGGTGGAGGAGGTGGCGGGGGCGGAGGTGGCGCCAGCAGGATGGAAGACAGCATGGCCTTCGGCAACGCCTCCGTGTAAATCAACGGAATGAGAATTAAAATCACAAGGAAGAAAACTTGCAAAATCATGGAGACAACCACGGTCCACGGCTTGTTCGTCTTCTCTTTTGCACCTGACACAACCAATTCTTCAAACATGATAACTACTACCTCCTCCCGGCGGGCGCCAGGCGCGGTTGCCCGCTCCCGTTTCCCTTGGGTCTGTTGCCGGCTGCGGTTCCGGTGCCCACTGCTACTCCCTGTCCGCGCCACTTATTCCAAGCTACGACCAGGGGAGCAGCGATACCAAAACTGGAGTACGTTCCTACCACAATCCCCACCACCAAGGCAAAGGCAAACGCCCGAAGCACCTGGCCGCCCATCAGGAACAGGACGAGCACGGTGAGAAAAGTCAATCCGCTGGTCAGGATCGTTCGCGACAACGTCTGGTTAATCGATTTATTGACGATGTCGGCGAACGGCTCTTTCCGTAACAGGCGGCTGTTTTCCCGGATACGATCGAAGATGACGATCGTGTCGTTCATCGAGTAGCCCACCAGGGTTAACAGCGCCGCGATTACGGTCAGCGAAATTTCAAATCCGAAAATCTTGAACAGGCCCAGGGTGATGAGCACGTCGTGAAAAACTGCGATCACCGCCGCTGCTCCGTAGACCCACTGGAACCGAAATGCAATATATAACAGCATGCCTGCCAAAGCATAGAGGGTAACTCGAATGGCCTGATTGCGTAACTCGGCACCCACCTTGGGCCCCACGATCTCGACGTTGCGGATGGTGAAGGGTGCGAGCGAATACGTATCCTTGATGGCGGAGAGGACCGCAGGGGTTGCGCCCGCGACCGAGGAAAGCTCGTCAAGACTGGTGAGCACGCCATTCTTGTCCGTGTCACGGAAGGCCAGGAGGCTCTTAGCGATCTGCTGGTACCTTTCCCCGGCATTGACGGAGAGCCCGAGCGGATCCTTTTGCGAGAGTGCATTGGCGAGCGCCGATGGAGTCACGGCATTGAAGTCCGCCTTTCCGGTACCCTCCACGCCATACGTGGCGTTCAGGGCAGTGAGGACCTTGGCCTTGCTCTCATCAAGAGCCTGATCCCCCTGGCCGACTTGTTCGACGAAGATCAATACTTCGTTGGAGTTAGGGTTGGCGATGTCGCTGATGCCCTGAATTTCGCTGTTGCCCAAACCCTGGCGCTGCAGGCTGGCGCGCAACTGGTCCACGTTTGGAGGATGGGCGAAGCGGACATCCACGTTCGTGCCTCCCCGGAAGTCGATACCGTACTTAATGCCGCCCTTCAAGAAGATGGCGGACCATCCAATGAGCAAGAGGAGACCGCTTAATGTGAAGAAAAACTTGGCCTTGCCCATCCAGTCGAGGTTTGGCTGTTTGAAGAGCTCAATCATGCCTTTCGCGCTTCCCTTCTTTAGACTCCATCGGGTTCCCGTTTGTTCCCACGCCACAGCGAGGGAGTAGTACCAGAACTGTGGGCGCTCCCTAAATGCTCAGTTCTGCCTGACGGTCCATTTTCGTCAGGTGATACTGGAAAATCGTCTTCGATACGAAGATGGCCGTGAACACGTTGGCGATCAAACCGATGGTCAGCGTGACGGCGAAACCCCGGATCGGGCCGGTGCCAAAGATGAACAAGAAAAAGGCCGAAACCACGGTGGTGACATGGGTGTCGATAATCGTCAGAAACGCCTTGCTGAACCCCGCCTCCACCGCCGCGGAGGACGACTTGCCGTTGCGCGATTCCTCGCGGATACGCTCAAAGACGAGCACGTTGGAGTCTACGCCCATACCGATGGTCAAGATGACGCCGGCGATGCCGGGCAGCGTCAGCACCGCACTAAACATGGCCAGCGCCGCCAGAAGAATTAACAGGTTCAGGATCAAAGCCAGCACGGCGTTGACGCCGGAGAGCCGGTAATAAAAGACCATGAAGACCATGACCACAAGCAAGCTCAGGATGGAGGCGCGCACGCCGTGGCGAATGGAGTCGGCTCCGAGCGACGGGCCAACGGTGCGCTCTTCGAGATACTTGATCGAAGCCGGCAGCGCGCCGGCGCGCAACACCAGGGCAAGGTCGTGCGCGGATTCCTGGCTGAAGTTGCCGTCAATGCGTCCCGAATCCTCGATGCGGCTTTGGATCACCGGCGCCGAATAGACTTTCTTTTCGAGCACGATGGCCATCTGACGGCCGCGATTCTGTTCGGTGAATGGGCCAAAGCGCCGCGCCGCTTCGCCGGAAAGGACGAAATTGATCTGCCACTGTCCGGGCATTTCGGCATTGCGGCTCTCCGTGGCGCTACGCAGGTCGCGACCCGTCACAACCGGAGTGCGGCTGAGCACGTACCAATTCTCACCGGTGTCTTGCGGATTTTGCGTGCGCGATTCGCTGCGGCCACGCACGATTTCCGTACCCGGGGGAAGAATCCCGGCGTGAGCGGCAAGAGCGGCGGCTTCCGAGGAATAGGGATTGGGATCTTCCACCAGCTTCAATTCCAGTTGCCCGCCGGCTTGAATCACCTGTTTGGCACGCGCCGGATCGCCTTCACCGGGGAGTTGCACGAGAATTTCGTTGTCCTTGCGTCCGTGCGGCTGAATGGTGGGTTCGGTAAGGCCCAGGGCGTTGATGCGGCGCTCGATGGTTTCGAGCGACTGGGACATGGTGGATTCCTGGATGCGCGCAATCGCGCTTTGCCGCAGCGTCAACAGGTAAGCGTTAACCTCGCCGGGAGCGGAGCTGAGTTCCCAGTTCACGTCAAGTTGATCGTGAATCAGGTCGCGGAATTGCGAGATCTGGTCCGAAGGCACATTGCGCACCACGATGTGCGTATCGTCAACGCGGCGCACCTCATCGTAGCGGATGCTCTTGGTACGCATCTGGGTCGTCAGGCGGTCGACGGTCTGGTCGGTTTCCTGAGCGATAGCTTCCTGCACCTGCACCTGGAGAATCAGGTGCGTGCCGCCTTGCAGGTCCAGCCCCAGCTTGATCTGCCGCGTGAAATTGTCCTTGATCTGCGCCAATGACGTGGGGAACGTCGGCAACCCAAAAACGAAAAAGACGCAGATCAGAATGACGCCAAGGATGAAAAGAGATTTCCACTTCAAATTAGGATTCATGGTTAACAGATCAAGCGCGAATCACGGCAGGCTGTGGAGTTACTTGGCCGCATCTTCCGATGCCTCCACATGCGCAATCGCCGCACGCGCGATGCGAATTTTTACATTGTCGGCGATCTTCAGAATAATCGTATCGCCGTCCATACCATTGATGGTGCCGTAGATGCCGGAGCTCAAAACGACTTTGTCTCCGTTCTTGATCGCGGAGAGCATCTCCTGCGTCTTCTTGCGCTGCCGCGACTGCGGCAGAATCACCAGGAAATACATGATGCCGAACATAAGCGCCAGGGGAACCAGAAAAGTACCCAGGCCTCCCAAGGGACTGCCTGCTTGCCACATCCAGAATGCCGCCAGATTCATTTTCTTCTCTGCCGCCCGTACCCTTTCCAAACCTACTGCAATCTAACTATTCCGGAGCGATTCACTCGTGGCGCCGCGCGAAGAGAAAAACCGCCACTGGAGCGGTGAATTTCTCCGCTTACCCTGCCCGCTTGATTCTCGTCCTGAGACTCGACCCATTGCGGGTTGCCACGGCCTGGTGGCAGTCTAAAGCCGCCCGAGGCAGGCCGCTTCAGGCTGGACCCTTATTGTAGCGGGCACACAGCTCTGACGCGAATTTTTCAAGGTGTCCAAAAGTGATAGCTTCTCGGATTTGACGCATGGTGTCAAGGTAAAAGTGGACGTTGTGGTGGGTCGCCAGGATCGCTGCGGTGATCTCTCCAGCGGCAAACAAATGCCGAAGATAAGCGCGCGAGTAGCGCCGGCAAACACTGCAAGAACAATTTGCATCCACCGGCCGCTGGTCCTCAGCATAGCGCGCGTTCTTGATCAGCACGCGGCCTTCGCTGGTGTACAAGCAGGCGTGGCGCGCCGCACGCGTCGGCAACACGCAATCCATCATGTCAATGCCGCGGGCGACGTAATCGGCCAACTGCTCCGGGCGGCCCACGCCCATCAAGTAGCGCGGGCGTTCTTTCGGAAGGAGCGAAGTGACCTGTCCGGCCATTTCACAGGTGAGTTCGTGCGGCTCGCCGACCGCGAGGCCGCCGATGGCGTAGCCCGGGAAATCTAATTCCAGCAATTGCCGCGCGCTCTCGCGACGCAGATCGGGAAATGTCGCGCCCTGAACAATGCCGAACTGCCACTGCGGCGGTGCACCATTACGCTGCGCGGCGTCCAGAAAATAATTCCTCGCGCGGCGCGCCCATGCGGTGGTGCGTTTCAGCCCCGCTTCGGCCAGTTCGCGGGGCGCGGGCGTTTCGATGCATTCGTCCAGGACCATGGCGATGTCCGAGCCGAGAGCGAGCTGGATCTCCACCGCTTTTTCCGGCGTGAGCAAGTGCTCCGAACCATCCAGATGCGAGCGGAAGCGCACGCCGTCGTCGCTGATTTTCCGCAAGTCCGCCAGACTGAATACCTGGTAGCCGCCGGAATCCGTGAGGATCGCCCCGCGCCAGGACATGAAGGCGTGGAGGCCCCCAAGTTTGCGGATCAGATCGTGGCCGGGCCTTAGATAAAGATGATAGGTATTGGCGAGGATGATGCCCACGCCGAGTTGCTCGAGCGCTTCCTGCGTGAGGGCCTTGACGCTTGCGGCGGTCCCCACGGGCATGAACACCGGCGTCTCGACGACGCCGTGCGGCGTGGTCAAACGGCC
>Ga0208457_1000132_pt1 | contig 96562 bp, 96 predicted proteins | sample June2015DPH_10_1_FD_185513 | JGI IMG/M metagenome (GOLD analysis project Ga0208457, IMG submission 185513) | Peatland microbial communities from SPRUCE experiment site at the Marcell Experimental Forest, Minnesota, USA - June2015DPH_10_150... | ecosystem: Environmental > Terrestrial > Soil >... | reverse complement strand
GACCGTGAAAACGGGCTCCAGAGACCCAAACGAACCTCGCAGATCCCTGCGGATCAGCCCAAAACGGCCAGCGATCAGCTCGCCAGAGAACCGGAAAGCAAAAAACCAGCGTTTTTCCGCAGCCTGTAAAGCCCCGCCCTTCCAAACCCGTGGTGAGTGATTCGGCCTGGGCCGCCCCAAGGGGTGGCCTTACACACACGACGAAAAATATTTGCCAAGAAAACAAGAAACCACGATATAGCTCCGGAGGGCGGGGAGCTTTGGACGAGTCGTAATACGCATGAACGATAACGACCCAAACCGGCAATTCAATAGAGCGCTTATCGACTATTATTGCTGCCCTGAGGCCTTCGCGGATTTCGCCCTTCGAGGAGACCTTTGCGCGGGTGAAGGATACTTCCGCTTGGGGCCTGAGCTCATTGGCTATGGGCAATCTTCCCTGGGCTATTATGCCGAAACGCCCGCCAAGGCAACCTGTGATCTCCTCTATCACGTCCGGACTGAAGGGACGACCTGCTACATCCCCTTCAACCCTTCGGCGGTTGTTGACAATTTGCGGTGCGAACGCTACGTGGGAGGTCTGAAGAAGAAAGGGTGGGGGGCGAAGCCGACTACCCTGGTGTGGGAATTGTATTACCGCCTTCGCCCGCACCTTGGCGTCTCTATCCGCAAGCATTTGCAGCGCTTATGGCTGCGGGGCTGGGAGAAGCGGCGCTTTCCGTGTTGGCCGGTCGATCGCACCGTCGACCAAATCCTGGAGAAGCTTCTGGCGCTCTCTATGAAGGCGCATCGCGTGGAGAGTATCCCCTTCATCTGGTTTTGGCCGGACGGTCACAAGAGTTGCGCAATCCTGACACACGATGTAGAAGAATCGGGCGGCGTTGACTCTTGTCCGTCGCTCATGGAGATTGACGAATCCTTCGGAATCAAATCCTCCTTTCAGTTCATCCCGGAGAAGCGATATGCTGTTCCCCCGGGCCTGCTGGAACTGGTTCGGGCGAAAGGGTTTGAGGTCAACGTTCACGACCTTAACCATGACGGTCATCTCTACGACCACCGGGAAGAATTCCTACGGCGGGCGGAAAAGATCAATCACTATGCCAGGGAATACGGCGCCCGGGGGTTCCGGGCTGGCGTGCTTTATCGCAAACTCGACTGGTATGACGCATATGAGTTTTCCTACGACATGTCGGTTCCGAATGTGGGGCACCTGGACCCTCAACTGGGCGGGTGCTGCACCGTGATGCCCTATTTTGTCGGGAATGTGCTGGAGCTTCCCGTGACCACGGCGCAGGACTATACGCTCTTCAATATCTTCTCCGATTATTCGATTGACCTCTGGCAACGGCAGATCAAACTGATCACGGAGAACCACGGCCTCCTCAGCTTTAACGTCCATCCTGACTATTCCCTGGAGAAAAGAGCCCGCGATACCTACACGGCCCTCCTGGCACGCCTCTCGCAATTGCGCAGACAAGGAGAGGTCTGGATGGCTTTGCCGAGGGAGGTTGACCTTTGGTGGAGAGATCGGGCCCGCATGAAGATTAGCGGCGAAGCTGGACGATGGCGGATCGAAGGGCCAGGCCGGGAACGAGCACGCCTGGCTTATGCCAGCTTGGCCGGAGACCGGATCTCATATACCTTCGACTCGCCAGTGGGGCAGGCGCCCGGGGCGCGTGTGAACAGCTCATTCGAGCCCTAACAGGCTGCTTAAAAAGGGCATCTGTCATGCTGAGCGTAGCGAAGCATCTCGCTTTGGTTCGGCCCTTTCACGCAAAAACCCAGAGCCAGATCCTTCGCGCAGTTTATCCTGAGCGGGCAGGGCGAGATTCTTCGCCCCGCTCAGAATGACAGCGAAGGGCTCAGGATGACGGCGAAGGGCCAAGGATGACGTCAGCGCGAGGCTTTTTCACCAGCCTCCTAAAGTTAAGCAACGGTTTGTTTGAGGCCTTCTCCGCAGTCGGCCATCGTTTCCAAAGGGGGGTCCTTACCAATGTCGGATTCATTACTGGGTGCTTCGGTCCCGCCTCCGGGACAAGACCCGACTCGTCAGCCTGGAGCAACATCGATTGCCGGGCATCGAGCGAGATTGGGCTCACCAAGGAACAGGCTCTTCTTGTTGTGGGTAGTCTTTTCCGTTTTCGTATTCTGGACGCCGCTCAGGACACTGGTAGATTACTCCCTGCGCCGAGGGCATGAGTTTGACAAGTACTCGCATATCCTCTTGATCCCCTTCATAACCATCGTATTGGTGTTCCTGGAACGGAAGAGAATCTTCACGAAGGTCCAATACAGTCCGCGGTGGGGAATTCCTCTGCTGCTCATAGGTCTAACGTTGAATTTCTCCGCGGCGTGGGCATGGGATCAGCTGGGAGCGGAGAACTGCCTTTCCGCAAGAGTGCTCGCGCTGGTCACGGTCTGGATTGCCGGATTCATCCTTTGCTACGGAACACGGGCCTTTCGGGCCGGCGCATTCGCACTCCTGTTTCTCTTCCTGACCGTGCCTATCCCAGGCGCCTTGCTCAATATCCCGCTCGCGGCTGTACAGCACGGATCGGCGGAGGTGTGCTCCCTGATCTTCACGCTGGCCGGTGTGCCGGTTCTCCGGGAGGGGTTCGTCTTCTCCCTGCCCGCGGTCTCAATCGAAGTGGCAAGAGAGTGCAGTGGGATTCACTCGACCCTGGCCCTGTTCATCGTTTGCCTCCTTTCGGGACATTTTTTTCTGCCCCCCATCTGGAAGAAACTTGCACTGATTCTGCTCGTCCTGCCTATTGTGTGCGTTTCCAATGGCTTGCGGATTGCCGGCCTCACCTTGCTCTCCGTCTACGTGGACCCGAGCTTCCTTTCCGGCCATCTCCACCGGAATGGAGGCATCGGTTTCTTCCTGCTGGCCCTGCTGCTCATGTACGCAGTTCTTTACCTGCTGCAGAGAGGGCACAGCGCCAAGCGCCTCGAGCCGAACCCTCCTGAGCATGGAAAGCCGGAAGGGCGGGGCTGAAGAGGCTGCGGAAAAACTCCGATGCTGTCATCCTGAGCGAAGCGAAGGACCCCTGCATTTGAATTTTCAAGCAAATACAGAGGTCCTTCGTCGCCTGCGGCTCCTCAGGATGACAGTCTTGGCGGTTTTTCCGCAGCCTGTGAAGCCCCGCCGTTCCAATCCCGTGATGTGAAATCCGGGCTAAAAGCATGTAGAACGCCTTCCGGTCCGCTCGGTCTAAGTTGCTCAACTGAAACGAGTAATCGATCGAGTTTCTGGAGAGCAGGCGTAGAGCTTCACGCGTCTCATGGCGCCAGCCTCCTCCAGTCGGCGGTACGGAGAGGCTGGGCTCGCGGCGGTGAAATCTACCTGGCAGTTCAGCCGATGAATGCGGCCGCCCGGCAAGGGATGGAAGGACAGGTTTCTGCAAGGTTCATCGATGACGGACATTCGTTTCAGCATCATCATCCCTTCTTATAATCAGCGAGAGTTCATAAAGGACGCGGTGGATTCCGCGCTGTCCCAGCGGAACGCGCAAACGGAAATCATCGTGGCTGACGATGGCTCTACCGACGGGACCCAGGAGATCTTGAGGCAATATGGGGACGCGATCCGGTTCGTCTGTTTCGAAACCAATCAGGGAGCAGGCGCGGCTCGCAACTGCGGCGCTGCCCTGGCCAGGGGTGAGTACCTGGTGTTCCTGGACGGTGACGACGTGTTTCTGCCCTGGGCTTTGGAGGCTTTTGAGCGGATCATTCAGGCCAAGAAACCCAAGCTGATCCTCGGCGGCGTCTGGCCTTTCAAGGGCATGTTGCCGGCCCTCCAGCCGGGAGATACTCCGCACGAAATACGCATCCTCGAGTTCCAGGACTACCTGCGAAGAGACCGGCACTTCACCAGGATTCATTGCCAGGTGATCGATCGCCAAGCATTTCAGGGTGTGCAGGGGTGGCCGACGGACTATCAGGTGATGCAAGATATGGATTTCCTACTCAGGATCTCCACCTGCGGCCGGACAATCCTGATTCTGGAGCCTCCCATCAAGTTCTATCGTGTCCACGCGGCGAACGATCTCAAACACAAATGCGTGCCACCTTACCTCCTGGCGTTGCGCAAGATCATCGGCAACGAGCGCTCCGGCAAATACCCCGGGGGTGAACGTCGTAGTCTTGAGCGACAAGCATTCATCGGCAGGCTGGTGGTCTTATGGGCAAGGGAGGCGGCCAAGGCTGGCCTGTATTGGGACGCGATCAAGCTCCTGGCGCGCGGGTGGCCTATGGCTTTGGCGGCCGTGACTCGCAGGTTGGGATTTGTGCTCAAAAGGCGGCAACCGTGCGAAACAATCAAGATGTAATCTGGGCCTCGTGATCATTGCGGGAAGGGCGGTGTTGTGACCCGCGGGCGGGACGGAATACGGGACACATCGAGGAGGAATGCATTTGATGTCGATGACTCGTTTCAGCATCATCATCACTTCTTATAATCAGCGAGAGTTTATAAAAGACGCGGTGGACTCCGCGCTCGTCCAGCGGACCGCCGAAAAGGAAATCATCGTGGTTGACGATGCCTCTACGGACGGGACTCAGGAGATCTTGAGGCAATATGGGGACGCGATCCGGTTGGTCTGCCTCGAAACCAACCAGGGAGCCTGTGCGGCTCGCAACTGCGCCGCCGCCCTGGCAGCCGGCGAGCATCTGGTGTTCCTGGATGGTGATGACGCGTTTCTGCCCTGGGCCTTGGACGTTTATGAGCGGATCGTGCAGGCAAAGAAACCGAAGATGATCCTGGCCAGCGTGTGGCCGTTTAAGGGGGCGTTGCCGGTCGTCCTGGCGGCAGATGCTCCTCACGAAATCCGCATCGTCGAGTACGAGGATTTCTTGCAAAGAGACCGACACCTTGGTGAGCCCTCGGCCAAGGTGATCGATCGTCAATCATTTCAGGCTGTCCGGGGGGGGTGGTCGCCGGACACTTGGCCGATGGAACATACGGATCTTCTCCTCAGGTTGTGCGTTTCCGTCCGGGCAATTCTGATTCTCGAGCCTCGGACCACCTTCTATCGAAGACATCCCGGCAATAACTCCGCCAACCTCGCGCGTTGTCTCCCCGCGTTGCACAAGTGGATTGACAACGAACGCTCAGGGGAATACGCGGGGGGCAAAGCGAGTCGCTTTGAGCGGCAGGCGCTGATCGGCGGGCGGATATTCTGGAATGCACGGAGAGCTTTCAAAGCTGGGCTGGTTTGGGATGCGGCGAAGCTCCTCGTGCGTGGGTGGCCCATGGTTTTGGCTGGCGTGATCCGCAAGTCGCGAGTCAGCCTCACAGGGCCGCAACCGTGCGAAACCATCGAAATGAGGAAAGAGGACCTGAGCCGGTAAGCTGCTTTTATGCCGATGATTTGTGAAATGAGCGAGGAAAGCGTTGCAGCCGCGTATCAAGGTAGGCTCGATAATTCATTTCGAGGAGTTTTGGTGCCCGCGCTAGGAGCTGAGGGGATCCTGCGGGTTGGTTTCTGACACAGGGTCGCCTCTGTCTGACGAGGCAGGTTTCAGCGCCACCCCAGCGGAACGGCGCGCGCCTATGGGTTTATGCAAGCTGGGGTCCGCCCCGGGCGTGAGGACCTTGCATCTGCCCCACAACAAAATCGCCGGTCTGCGCGGACGTGGCGCGGAAATTCGCTAGTGTCTCAGTTTGAGAGCACCAGAGCTTTAGCGTCCGATATTCGCCTTTATAACCTTATCCGAAATGAATACCGGGTTCGTGCGCCGGAGATGGGGTTCTTTTGTCGGCCATTCATTCACTTGTTCGTAAACACCGAAAAGAAAGTAGTTTTTATGTTCGAAAAACTTACTGAAAACGTCGAAGGGGACATGCCTCCTGTTCTTGCTATTCATCCCCGCTTCCACTTGCACGACATCTATTTGCTGTTGCGTGAGCATGCCCTCTGAGCCTTTTAGGACATCGAAGTCGGCACCCTCCGTGTCTATCTTCAGATAGTTGATGTGGTCGATGTTTTGGCTCCGGCAAAAGCCGTCAAGTGTTTCGAAGTTCACTTCTTCAAGAAGTGGAGTGCCACTCACTTGTTCGCGAGAGACGTTTAGAAGGAAGAACACGTCGGAGTTTCCTTCGAGAACCATCTTTCCTGTTCCCTTAGCCGCTCCTAACGCTAATTTGAAGCTAAGAATGTTGTCATAGCCTTGCAAGTTCCTTTGAAGCTGAAGGAACGTTTCTTCTACAGGCTCGAAGCAATAGATTTTGGATTCGGGAAATCTTTCCAGGTAGCTTTTTGCAGATTGTCCTGTATTTGCCCCCACATCGAAAACCACATTCACCTGAAGCCTTGGCAAGTGAATTTTAATGTCGTATAAAGGATCAATGCCACGGGGTAGAGTGCGGTATATGTGAGTGCGGGTCAGTTTCTCGAATAACCATTTAATTTCCTCTTTGACACTCATCAGACACCTGCAATCATTTGGGTCGGCATGGCTCTCCCCCTGTTAACCGAATCGGTAGCACCATGATGGCCGGAGTCAGGTTAACAGTTTCTTAGACTATTGAAAACCGCAGAGAACCGCGATCTCTCGCAAGTTTGTAACGCAAATCGAATCAGCGCAGTAAGATTATGAAGGTCGTGTCAAGAAGAGTCTTTTATTCAAACTGAGACACTGTCGGAAATCGATGAATTTACTAGCCGCCCTGGAAATCTTGAAGCGCCCTATTTCCGAAGGGGCATCCGGTCGGGACATCTTCCTGGCGTGCGGGTTTACTCCTCTTCATTTGAAAACCTTTCTGGCGGCACACCTGTGGCCTGCTGGCAGCCGCCAAGGTTCTGCAGCGCCGTTTCCTCGGGAAGGTGGCGGGATGATCCCGCCACGCTGGGTGGGTACTCATCTGCAATCCTCGGAATGGCCCACCTTCACGCCAACAGAGAAAAGCTGTGATTGACCACGCCCCGGGAAACGCGCAGCCTGTGCCATGTCGGAATTCCGAGCGGGGGGCCTATCGCGCCTTGGCCTGTGCCACGCTTGCGATCCTCGTTTGCACCCTCTTTCCCTTTGAATTCTTTCGGCCCGAAACGGCGACGTGCCGCCTGGGCTCGTTCTGGCGCTGCTTCAACCCTCATCCCGACGAAGTCGATGATTTCGTTGAAAATATTCTGCTTTTCGTGCCCTTTGGATTTGCCTGGGCTTGCTGGAGCGGCAGGAGGGGTTGGGGGCGGTTTTGGGGACCAGGAGTGGCGCTCGTCGCCGGGGCGGGATTGTCCTTTGCCGTCGAGTTTTCGCAGCTCTTTCTGCCCACTCGGGAAGCTTCCTGGTCGGACGTCTTATCGAACACGCTGGGCTCGCTCTGGGGCTATTCCCTTTTTGCGATTATCGGCAACCGAGTTTTTTCTTTCGCGTCGCGTTGGGAGGGGCGCCTCGAACGGATCCTTTCCCCGCGCCGAATCGTGGCCATATTTGTGGCGTATGCCGCGCTGGGTTGTGGTGTTTCGGCAGGGTTGCAAAGGTCGACCCACTTCCGTAATGAGCATCCTGCCGATACCTTGCGCTTCGGGACGGGCTTGGGCGGGCGGCCTTCCTGGCGAGGTCGCATCTTCGAGGTGAACCTTGCCAGCAAAGCGTTGCGGCTGGAACAGAGAGGGGAAGCCACCCGGCAAGGTTCGGAAGGAGCGCCCGGGATTGTTGCAGTGCCATTTCCAAAAGACAGCGAAGGTCTGGTTGATCCGCCGCCGGGAACAGCGCTTCCTGCCGCTCGCGTGGTGCAGGAAATCCAGAAGACAAACCAATTCACGCTCGAAATCCGCTGTGCCCCTGCCGATGTCTCGGCTAACGCCTCCGGGGTGATTCTCGCCCTTCCGGACCTCGCCGGACCTGATGATTTCGATCTCGTCCAACACGGGAGGGGATTGACTTTCACCCTTCGAACCTCCGACTTGGGGAAAAGCGCCCGCTGGGACTTGCGTTTAGGGGACCTTTTCAAGAGCCCGGAGCCTCGCGAGATCATCCTGATCTACGACGGTATGAATCTGGTCGGCTACGTCGATGGACGAAAAACTCCGCACTCCTTGCGATTGACCCCCGGCGCAATTCTGCTCAGCCGTTTCAAAGGGGTTAACCCGTATAACGTCCGAGGGTACGGGACCATGTATGATTTCTTGGTGTTTGTGCCCCTCGGTATCATATTGGGTTTTGCCGCCAGGAAGCCTTTCTCCCCACCGTTCTTCAGCAGGGCTCTGCTGGGGAGCGGTCTCTTGTTGCCCCCCCTCCTGGAGGAAGGAATCCTTGCGGGTGTGAGTGGGCGTCCTTTCCAGTTCGGGAATCTCCTCCTGGGGATTTGCCTGTCCCTGGGTGCCTGGCTCACCCTGAATTCCGACCTGCGGAAATCACCTGCCTACTCCGCAGCACACACCTGCGATGGTCCCTCCGCCCCAGACGCCTTCCCCGGCCCCGCAGTCGATCCTCCCACCAACTCCTCTCTCTCCGAGCAGCACTAGCCCCAACCTTCCGCAACAGAAAAACTTGACGCATTTACATAAGGTTCTTAACATCAAGTAGGGCGGGCAGGCGCGGCGTCGCAAGCTCGTGCAATGCAGACGAAGTGCAGGCCGACAAAGGACCGAAACTGAGAACCCATGGGAAATGAGATCCCCAAGCCTCTCGCCGCGATATGGTGGACGGTAACCGTAGCGTGGGCTGTTCTGATTTTCTATCTTTTTTTCCAAAGCTTTGGCTCCAACTTCACCCAAGGGTTTCTCGCCTGGGGGCTCGAACTCCTGCACCTCCGCGTCTCGCCGCGGAGCTTTCAAATGTTGCATGCGCTTCTACGCAAGCTCGCTCACTTGACTGAATACGCCATCTTTGCTCTGCTTCTTTACGGCCCACCCGGCGAAGGGACCCAACGTCTATGGCGGCCGCGGCGTGCGGTGTTCTCTATTGTGGGAGCGGCCCTGTATTCCCTGACGGATGAATTCCACCAGTTGTCGGTTTCCGGCCGGCACGGCTCTCTGATCGATTGCGGCTTGGACACGCTCGGAGCCACGCTGGCGATGCTGGTCCCTTACACCGGGGAGCAGGTCCTCCTCTTTAGGTCGAAACACACTGCCTCGAAGAATTAAGCCAGGGTTTACACTGCCGATCCGAGGGAATGCAGCGACCTGCCGGCGCTTGTCCCGCTGCGTGTGCAGGCCGGCCGAAGCATCTGCGGTTCACCTTTCCCCACAAGCGACTGCAAGGTATTTCGGTGCGCTCAGGGTGCCAGAGATGGCGGCCCCAGCCTCCCGGCAGGGGAGGGAAGTCTGGTGGGGGCCGTTGTCAGTGAGATCTGGGACAGGTCGCGGGCCAAGCCGTACAACAAAGAGCCATACCACCCCGGACGACGGCCTGAAAAAGGGATCGTGCCGCGCGTCAACGCCGCGAGCGCCGACGAGGGATTCTGATCTGGGGGCGGTTGCAGTGGCCTCATCCTCATGGGAGGAACCGCCGATATCCGATATGGCGAAGTGTGTCACGGGCGCAGGGGGAATCGGGCGATCGGTGTAAGTGCGCGCCGCCGCGGGGGTATCGGAAGTCCGAGGTCCGGAGTGCGAAGTCGCCCGGCCCGCAATCAAGAAGGGGTTTGGGCGCCCCGGGTCGCCTTGCCCTGCACTCGCCACTCCTCCCCCCGTTATGGCTGTTATTTGCATCACGCAGGCCCAACAGGCATGCGGCGGGGTGGGGCTGCCCGTTTCTCTGCGCCACCCGGCGCCGACCCTGGCGAGCAGGGTGGATTCCCGCTGGCGCGGGAATGACGGCACGGGCGGAACGGGGCGGCCCCTTGCGTCGTCACCCCCGCGCAGGCGGGGATCCAGTTCGTAGTTGTTAGCGCAGACTTGGTGTGTAAGTCTGCGGCTTTTCCATCCCCAAGGGTTAGAGCCGCAGAGTTAAAGACCAGCGCTGCGCTACTGGCCGCGCTACGCCTGCTTTTCACTTTTACCCTTTGCCATTTGCCTTTTGATTTTCTTTTGTGGCTCCCCCGCGCCGCACACCCGGCTTTGAGTTTTGCGCTTTGCGTTTTGACTTTCATTTGCGGCTCCGCCACGTTACGCGACCGGCTCGCTGCCTCTCGAACCCCTCAGCGCCCTCCGAGGGGTGGCAGTCTCTCGAAATCCCCAGCTGTCTCCGAGGGCTCGCAATCTCTCGAAGTCCTCAGCCCTCTCCGAGGGGTGGCAATCTCTCGAATCCCCTAGCCCCAATACTGTTCACTTAATGGGTTTCAGGACATCAATTCGCAATTCGTTCCTGGGCGACCCTCTCACCCGGCCCGCCCCGGCTGAAGAAAACGCCGGTTGCGGTCCACCCTCTCCCCGAAAGGGGCGAGGGCAGTAAATTTAGATTACTGCCCCCCTCGCCCCTTTGGGGGAGAGGGGCCGGGGGTGAGGGGGTCGAATTGGGAACAGTGAGCTTAAGTGAACAGCATTGCCCCTAGCCCTCTCCCCTCGCGGGAGAGGGTGCCCGACGTAGGAGGGCGAGTGAGGGGGGCCTGGGCCGCATACATCCCGACAAAAACCGTCGAGACGTATGCGCCACCCGTGGGAATGACCATTTTTTCGAAAGAAATGCCATTCCAAATGACACCAGCACTCGACCTCGCGACTATCTCATTTCCTTTCAACAACATTCTGGCTTCGTCCCGATTATCGATTAACCTGTTTGTTTTCATCAACATCGTCGGATCGATCCTTTTTTATTTTCTCTGTCCCTTTGTTTTCATACACATAGTCGGATCGACCTTCATTTTTAACATCTTTTTGTTGGGACAGCTCCCCCTTGGTCTTGAACGGCACATAGGTGAGCCGCCACAATTGGCGCAGGCGGGGATCTTCCATTATTTGCAGGAATATCGCGTATTCGTCGGTCGAAGCCATCAGGATGGTGTGATTCTCAGGTGGTCAATTGATCGGGACGCGCCTCAGGCCGAGCCCTGATAGCGCTTTCTTTCCAAATTGACCCTCGGCGCCGAGCCCTGTTCGGCGCAGAACTTACCCCTGCAGGCTAGCACCGTACTCAATGCTTGTCAATAGAGTTATTACCTGTATTGCCTACGGGCAGGCATTATTTTCTGGTAAAGCGCCTAATTGTCCGAAACCCCGCCTGCGTGAGAATGACCGAAGGAGCACGGCGGCTGAAGTAAGGGTTCCAGCCCTCGCCCCTCGCGGGAGAGGGTGCTCGACGTAGGAGGGAGGGGGCCCCGAGCGCCGGGGGTGAGGGGGTCTGGGTCGCATACATCCCGACAAAAACCGTCGGGACCTATGCGCCACCCGCGAAACCTGGGTCGAAGCATTGCATGCGGAAGGGGTTAGTGGTACGCTATCGGTCAGTCGGCAAATCAAAACCGAAATCCCGGACGGAAGGAGACACTGCCATGCCTACATACATCACATTGGCACGGTGGACGCAACAAGGCGTCGAGAAAGTCAAGGAAAGTCCCGCCCGCCTCGATGCATTCAAGAAACTCGTTAAATCTGCGGGCGGAGAAGTGAAGGCCTTCTACGCGGTGACGGGGCGGTACGACATGGTGATCGTTTCCGAGGCGCCCAACGATGACGCAATCGCCAAAGTAGCTCTCGCGACGGGCTCAAAAGGGAGTGTCAGGTCGGAGACCCTGCGCGCGTTTACAGAAGACGAATACCGGAAGATCATCGCGGCTCTGCCGTGAGCAGTTCTAGCTCCTGACGAGCCGCGTTGCTGCACATAAGCGTACAAGCGCATCCCCGAGTTTAAACTCATGCGACGAAGAGGGCGGCTGAGCGCCGCTCTCTTTTTTTGCTGCCAGGCAGATGCGCCGGAAGGAAGCGGGCATGGTCGTGTTCGACGGGCAACGTCCGTTCGGGACTTCCACGGCACTCAAAAAGACTCAACTTCTAAATATCAATTTAGACTTTATCATCCGCTTCGCCCATTTGGCATGGATCACGCCCATGCCGTTTGTTGGGGCAGCGCAATGAACTCAGGCTTTGCTTTTTTGCCAATGCTCGGTGCGCCGGCGAAGCTCGTCGAGCGTGGCCTGCACCTGCCCGAGCGCACGGGCCTGCCCGGCGGCATCGGACTCGCGCGGGACGACGATGGGGGGGGCAATGAACATGGCGGCACGGCTGAAGGGCAAGGGAAACTCGGTGAGGTCCCAACTTTTCCGAAACACATAGCAGTGGCGCGCCGCCGCATGGAAACAGACGATCGCCGCGCCCGTTGAGTTGAGGGTGTGCTTGCGGATATTGCTATTACTCCACCTTCTTGATCACGACTTCGTAATCCCCATCCCCCGCCACTTCCACCCGCGTCCCTGCTTCGCGGCGTAGGAGCCCTTCAGGTTGAACGCCATATCGAGCGCCTGAAGTCTCGGTCCCCAAGCGACCAGGTCCCGCTCGTCGGTGAATTTGCCCTTGTCCTGTGCGAGCTTCGTCTCCATCGCTTCCAGGCCGGGCACTAGGTACTTCTTGAGCAGAACTTCGTCCCTGAGCGGGTAGCGCAGGGTTAGGCGTAGTTTGCCTTACTCTGCGGTTCTTAACATGACAAACTCAACGCATTTGTTAACATCCAAGGAGGAAAGGCCGCAGAGTAATCCCGCTCGGGGCGGGATAACTCTGCGCTACCGCGCGGCCTCATGCCTGATGCCCTTCGCGTTTCACGACATGTTCATGAGCGCTTTTTCGACCGCTTCCGCGGGTGGCGCATACATGCCTTTTATGTATGCGCCCACGGACACGGGCAACATCTCTGTCACCGCGTCCAATCCGTGGCTTGTTCCGGCTTCTTAACGGTCGCCGACATAAAATGCGATGTGGGCGCCACCCGCGGTGTTTCGGACGCGGCCAAATGGTGGGGCGCCGACCGCCGCTACAACGAACTGATTCACGGTGGTTGCCCTATGCTATTCTTTTCGGTGCGGGCATAATAGAGGCATGCGCAAACAGAAGAAACTGCTTTCCTATCAAATCAGCCTGATTCCCGAAAAGTCAGGGGGTTACACGGTCCTTGTCGCGACGCTTCCGGGTTGCGTTTCTTACGGAAGCACGATTGAAGAGGCAACGCAGAATGCCCGAGAGGCGATCGAACTTCATCTCGAAAACCTTGCCGCCCATAAGGAACCCATCCCCGAAGATAACGAGACCGTGCCCGTATTCACAACGCTCGTTCAGGTGACACCGACGTATGTCTAAGGAACTTCCCGCTTTCCGCGCAGGGAAGTTGTGCGCGCCTTGGGAAAAGCGGGTTTTCCCCGCTGGCGCCAGAAGGGCAGTCACCTCACGATGTTCCGAGAAGCAGACCGGCGTGCGTTGACGATCCCCATCCACTTTTCCAAGACTGTTCCGAAAGGTACACTTCGAGCCATCATCAAACAGGCTGGCCTATCCCCCGAGGAATTCCTACGCAACCTGTAGCATGCGCCCAATTACAAAGTAGCGGTTAGCGGTCGCGGTAGCGGGTAGGCACGATCAGCGTAGTCCTAACCGTGGGGTTTTCTCATGCCTGATGCCCTTGGCATCTCATGACTTGTTCATGAGTGCTTCTTCCACCGCTTCCGGGTTTTTATCAATCACCGTCAAGTAGGCGCGCACGGCGCTTTCGGGACGCCTGCGCCCTTGCTCCCATTCCTGGAGCGAGCGCGGGCTCAAGGCATAGCGCCGTGAGAATTCCGCTTGCGACAGGCCCAGCTTTGACCGGATCGCCCGCACATCCACATCCTCCACGCGGGTGCGGCCCGCCGGTACGCCGCTACTTGCCCACCGGAGGGGCGAGTTGGTTGTGGCCGCCCTGAGACTCATCCACGATGGCCTGTCTCAGATCGCCGACGAAGAGGTTGCGGTCGGAGGTGACGAAGTCAGCCTTGGGGCCGATGTAGATTCCCACCGGTTGCACCACCGTGCCGTTCTTGCGGTTCGAGCGGATGGTGTTGGAGACGAACTTGAGGTCGTGGGTTTCGCCCTCGATGCGGATAGCGTAGCCGGGTGCGCCGGGCCGGCCGTTGTCCTCGATCGTATTGTCCTCGAAGGTGTTGCGGTTGCCGGCGTTGGCCTCCGCCTCGTCGCGGAAGTAGATGCCCGCCCGGCCGTTACCACTTACAATATTTTTGATAAAGATATTATCCGTGTCCTTATGGCCGATGGAGATGCCGTCCTGGCCGTTGTCCCACGATTGGTTGCCCTCGTAGCGGGCGTGCTGGACGCGCCAGCAGAGGTACAGCCCGTCCTCCCCGTTGTCGTGCGCGCGGTTGTTCGTGACGATGCCCCGGGCCGCGCCCGTGCCCAGGTGAATCCCCAGCATGGCATTCCCGTAAGCCTCGCAGTTATCCACGACGGGGTCTTCCACGAACTGGGTGCTGATGCCGTCGCCCGGGTAGTTCCGCGCCACACAGTTGCGAATGGTCATACGGTGGGAATGGAAAAAGTAGATGGCGCCCCCCTGGCAGCCGTCCAAGAGGCCACTGCCGGCGCGGGTGCCGTCCACGGTCAGGTCCTCGACGCGCACATCTTCGACGTCGAACCCCGCCAGAAGCGGGAAGGTGTTGAAAACTTCGCCCTGGTTGGCAACGGAATAATCCATTTGCAGGAAGCGGTCGAAGTGGAGCGTGTTCCCCTCGATACTCAGAATGGTGCGGACGCTGGGCGTCCAGCCGCTGGGGTTTACCTTGTCGAGAACCGTCACGCCCATGCCCGGCGCGAACCCGTGTACGTCTTCCACCGTCGCCAGCATCTCGCCGTAGTCAGCGTCGAGCTTCAACTTGCTGCGTACGCCGGGAGCTTTTTGGAGGATGGTTTTCTCCGGCCCTTCACCCCGCAGCGTCAGGTGACTGGCCAGGCGCACGGAGTTGGCGAGCAGGTACGTGCCGGCCTTGATCACCACGGTGCCGCCTCCGGCCGCCGCGACGCGGTCAATGGCCTTTTGGATGGCGCTGTGGTCAGTGCCGATGACGTCGGCGTTGGCGGGGCCAACCGTGACGGTCAGACGCGCTCCCTGGCTCAGTCCCGCGCGCGGACCGAGCAGCGCGGCGAGCAGGAAAAGGATCGGCGTGAGAGCCCCGCCCCAGGTCGAAAATATTGTCAATTTCGTTCCCATAGGAATTCTCCTCGTCTCCGGTAATCGGTGAGCCTGGCGGACGCGATTTTATCAGGTAACCCAAGCCTGCGAAGCGTTATTTGGGGCTGCGACGGGGTGGCGGCGGTTGCCGGTGCGCCGCTTTCCGGCCTGCGCTGGTACGGCGGGTGCGCCACCCGGGACTTCCGGCGGTGGGAAGCATCCGGCGCCGGGGCCGCACACAATGACTTGTGCGACCACACCCCTTGGGGTAGGATTATGTTCACTTCAGATGGCGCAGTCCATGGACAATTCCAACCCGGAGGTGTGAACATTCCAGGCATGCGACGCGCAACTTATCGAGTTCAACTGGTCATAGTGGGTGCCGCTTTTCTCGCGCTCCTGGGATTGATCGCGGTGCGGAGCGCGGGGGCGCAGCAGAGCAAGCCGCTCAATGAAAAGGAAGTGGTCGAACTCCTGGAGGGCGGGGTGCCCAGCGGGCGCGTTACCGAGCTCGTGAACGAGCGGGGCATTGCCTTCGAGTTTACGGCTGCGAGCGAGCAAAGAATTCGCAACGCCGGGGGAGCCGACGAACTGGTGACTGCCTTGCGGCGCGCCTCGCAACATCACACGCAGTCAGAACAGCCGCGCAACGGGGGGTTGCGGATTCAAAGCACGCCCGGCGAGACGCAGGTTTACTTGAATGACGAACCCAAGGGCATGACCAGCCGGGAGGGGGAGATCCGCCTTCCCGACCTCAAGCCGGGAACTTACAACGTACGGGTTTCTCTGCTGGGCTACCAGAGCTGGGAGAATAGCGTGACGGTCGAGACCGGTGAGGTCCAAACACTCTATGTTACGCTGGTGAAAGAACCGGGCGACAATCCTGTCAAGGGAAACCCGGCTCCGGTGCAGCCGGTTACCCCGAACCCCTCGGTCACGGCGGGAATTCCTGTCCCGGGGATAAAGGTTTCCGCCCTGCAGTTCTTTGAGGGACCGCACGAAACGACCTTGGAGAAATCACAGCGTGTCTATCGCTTCAGTTTTGACGCTGCGTCGACCCGATCGGTCTATTGGGTACTTGACCTGACCTACCCCAACCCGAGCCAGCGAATCGATTTCAAGCTCGACGCCAACTGGTACAAAGCGGACGGGAGCGAAATGACGCACCAGACCATGAACGGCTATGTGAAGCCCGAGTGGAAGAATTCCTGGCATACCCTCGGCTTTGGGTGGGTCGATGCCGGTCACTGGACGCGCGGCACTTATCGCGTTGACCTGTTCTGTCAGGGAACGCGCGTGGCGAGTGGAACTTTCCAGATCAATTGAAGGCGGCGGCTCACTTTGTGCCCTCCCCAACGGCCAGATGCATCGGCCGGCAGAGCCGCCGCAAAGGATTTCGGCCTTTCGCGTGCGGCCGCCGATTCTCGTAGTGAACTCAGATCCTTTAACTTGCCACCACCCGTTCGGCGTCACGTTGGAGAAGCAGGCCCGCACTCCCGGTTGGGGGGGGGCGGCCGGAATGCGGCGCACTGTGTTTATTCAAGTTCATGCGCCGCGAAAGGGTGGCCGATAGGAGTTGTGTAGTGGCTTCAAGGCGTGCTGGGAAGGGGCGTCGCGGCTCCTCCCGGGGGGAGGCGGAACCTGGTCCTTGCGAATTGACAGCCACTCGGCGGCAGCGGAATCACCGGAACGCGGCCGGCAGTGCCCGGTCGGGCCGGGACGTCTGACGATAGGAAACTGCCGTGATGTGAATAGGCTGCCACGTTGACGATTAGCCCGGATTTCTCACCACGCTGGGACGCTTCTGGAGAGCTGCCGGAAGGGCGGGGCTTCACAGGCTGCGGAAAAACTCGTAGGCGCCGTCATTCTGAGCATGGATAGCCGAAGAACGGCTATCCGTGATGTCAGAAAGTGGACGCGAGACGCGTGTAATGAATTTGTTGAATCCAAGCGGCTTACGCGTCCACTTTCTGGAGAGGAGCCGCAGGCGGTCCTAAGCATAGCGAAGGAAGAATCTTGTATGTTCATGAAAATGCGCAGGGCGAGATTCTTCGCGCAGTTTATCCTGAGCGGGCAGAGCGAGATCCTTCGCTGCGCTCAGGATGACAGCGAAGGACTCAGAATGACAGCCATGAAGCGTTTTTCCGCAGCCTGTGAAGTCCCGCCCTTCCAGACCGTCGTGAGAAATCCAGGTTAGGTGTTTTCCAGTAATGTGCAAACGAGCCATGCCCCAAACTTCCAACCCTGATCCCGGAAGTGTACCGCGCCGGGGGGCGGTCGTGGGCCGGTGCCTGGCCTGCCTCGCGCTCCTGCTGGCGCTGGCCGGAGCAGCAGCGGCGGAGAAGGGCAGACCTCTCTCCGTAAGAGACGCCATGGAGTTGTTGCAGGGGGGCGTGCCGTCCTCGCGAATTGCCCAGCTCGTCGCCGAGCAGGGCATAAGTTTCAGACTGTTCGACGAACTCGAGAAGCGGTTTCGCGAGGCAGGCGCCACGCAAGAACTGATCGACGCGATACAGAAAGCCTCCCTGCCCCAGGAACCGGAGCCGCAACCCTCGCGCCCGGGGACTCTGAAAATCCAATCGCAGCCCGGTGAGGCGGAGGTTTACTTGAACGACGAGCCCAAAGGCATGACCAGCTCCGCGGGGGAACTCCGCTTGTCGGGGTTGGCCGCCGGTACTTATCGACTGCGCGTCTCACTGGCGGGCTACAAGTCTTGGGAAAACACCATTAAGGTCACGGCGGGCGAAACCGCGACGGCGTTTGTGACCTTGGAACAGAAAGCCGCGCTGCCGGCCGTCATGCTGGGCGCGGACCGCCCTGCCATCGAGGCTGGCCAGTCGGTCACGCTGACCTGGGCCGTGGAAAATGCGACCGATGTGGATATTGAGCCGGGCATCGGCAAGGTGGAGGCCCGGGGCGCCACCAGCGTGTCGCCGCGCGAATCGACGACTTATACCCTGACGGCCGTGGGCGCCGGAGGAGTCAACAAGGCCACCACGCACGTCGCCGTCTCGACCCCGGTCGCGCCACCACCGCAGGTCGTTGCTCCGGTGCCGGGGGGCATACCGAATTTTCCCATTCCGGGAGCACGCCTCTTGCAGGTCAAGTTCTATGAGTCGGCCGCCGGCGGGACACAACTGCCACAACGCATCTACCAGACGCAATTCAACCACCGGAGTTCTCGTTATATCAACTGGGAATTGGACCTTAGCTGTCCCCCTCTGACCTCCCGCGTGGACTTCACTATCGATGAGATTTGGTACAATCCAAACGGGACCGTTTTTGCCCGGCAGAGAGTGACTACCTACGCCGACGCTGGCTGGGACAAGCCGGTTATTAATGATGGCCGTGGGTGGCAGCGGCCGGGCATGTGGAAACGGGGCTTGCACCGGGTGGAGTTTTATGTGAACGGGAATCGCATAGCGTCCGGCACTTTTCAAATCCTCTGACCCGGCGGTGATGCCCGGGACGGTGGAGCGGGGAAGGACAAGTTGGGACTTCAACACACATCAATTCAGTCACGCTGCCTGGGTTTTTCCCTGGCAGCGCTCTCGATTATCTTCGTGCCGGCCCGCGCCCTGGCGGCGCCCGCCGCGGAGCCCGAGGGCCAGGATTTTGCTGCTGAGGTACGGCTTCTTTACGGCGTCGTCGCCTGCGGCGGCAACGCCCCGCTGCCCGCCAACCTCGACCCCCAAATTGTGGCCAAACACTGCCAGTGGCTTAACCCTCGGCTAGAGCGCTATCGGCGCCTGTACCTGGCCCGCGCCAAGCCCTTCCTGGCCGCTTTGCTTCCCCCGCAGTTGCCCGCGAAGGTGGTTTATCCCTTCGGGGGCGGCGACCTGCTCTCCGCCCTGACCACTTATCCCGACGCCCGGGAGATTACGACCCTATCACTGGAACTGGCCGGCGACCCAAGGCGCATTACTTCTATAGATAATAAGCGCCTTGACGAGAGCCTGGAGTTGATCGACCGGAATGTGGGTTGGCTGCTGGCTGCGAATGACAGCACCAGCGAAAGCCTGGAGGCCACCCAGCAGGGCGACCTGCCCGGGCAACTCTCTTACTTCCTGGTGGGGCTGGCCGTGCACGGCTACGAGCCGGTTTCCCTCCGCTATTTCCGCGTGGAGGCGGATGGCTCGCTGCACTATTACTCGGCGGAGGAAGTCCGCAGCCTGGAGAGCCGTTTGGCGCGCCGCCGGCACGGGCGATGGACGCCGCCGGATTTCTCGGAGGCCTTTACGAATTCGGAGCTGGCCTTTCGCCCCCTGGGGGGCGCCGGCCCCGTGCGCATCCATCGGCACCTGGCCGCAAACCTGCGGGACGATTCCCTGAAGCGGCACCCGGCCGTGCTACACTATCTCGAGCGGCAGGGGCGGGTTGCGGCGATGACCAAAGCCGCCAGCTACTGTTTGTGGAATCCGCTGTTTTCCCGTACTCGTGATTACCTGCTGGCCAACATGGAGTTCATGATTTCTGACAGCACAGGTATCCCGCCGGAGCCCGCGCGGGCGGCCGGCTTCGTCCAGGTGACCTACGGGAGCTTCCACGGCTCCTTCTTGGAGGCCAGCCCGGAATACAACGATCAGTTCCGGCAGTTGTGGGCCGAGCAGCCGCATCGCAAGTTGAACTTCCGCTATGGCTACGTGGACTCCGAGAAATCCTACCACTTGCTGGTCACACGCCGCGGCCCGCCGGGGAAACCATGAAAAGGCGCTTTGGCATTTTCGTCTTCTCAGGCTGGGTGTGCGCCACAATGCTGCCCGGCGCCGCGCTGCTCTGCCAGGAACCCGCCCCGCAGACGGAGACCGATAGCCCGGTGGACCTCGAGGCGGGAGGGGAACACCTGCGCCTGGAAACCGCCCGCGGCCCCGTGCATATTTGGCGGCCCGCGGACTACGATGCGCGTACGGCCGGCACCGTGGTTTACATCCACGGCTATTTCACTTCCGGCGATCAAACCTGGAGGGAGGATCACCTGGCCGCGCAATTCCAGGCGAGCGGGCGGAATGCGCTTTTCATCGCGCCACAGTCACCGCGGGCGAACTATGAGGAAGTTTCCTGGAAATCACTTGAGGATCTGCTGCGCACGACGGGTGAGGCGGGGGCTTTCCGCATCCCGCGCGGACCCCTGGTGGTGGTGGGGCATAGCGGCGCGTTTCGCACCATCCTCGATTGGCTGCCTGACCCGCGCGTCCAGGAAGTGATTCTGCTGGATGGCCTCTATAGTGGCCAGCGGGAGTTCCGCTTCTGGCTGCGCAGTTCGCCGGGAGCCAGGTCGCATCGCCTGGTGCTGGTGGCGAGCGAAACCTTGCGGAGGTCCGATCGCTTTGCGCGCCGCGTGCCGGACACAGCCCGGCGCAGCTCCATTCCCGCCGACTTCTCCAACCTCACGCCCCGCGAAAAACGGGCTCGCCTGCTTTTCTTACGCTCCCAATATGATCATCTCGACATGATCAGCAGCGGCAAAGTCATCCCGCTGCTCCTGAAGCTTACGGCGCTCAAACCCCTGCCCGAACCTGCGGCGCCACAAAGTGAGAACCTGGTCCACCGGCCCTCTGCGGCAGGGAAGTGACAGCGCAGGGCGGCCACCGGCAAGCTCTGCGCTCCTCGTTTCCGTTCTTCAAGAGCTGGTAGCCACGACGAGCGTTCTTCTCGTCGTGGGCTTTTGGAACCGGGTAGCAGAGCGCGGCAGAGCCGCAAAAGAAAATCAAAAGGCAAAGGGCAAAGGGCAAAAGGCAAAAGTGAAAAGCCCTTGCTGACGGTAGCTACCCGCTGGACCCGAGAACCCCCTCACCCCCGGCCCCTCAGTCGCCGCGGCGACCGAGGGGGGCATTGATTTGGACTTACAGCCCTCGCCCCCCTGGGGGAGAGGGTGGACCGCCGCCGGCGTTTTCACCAGCCGGGGCGGGCGGGGGGCCCCGAGCACCGGGGGTGAGGAGGTCACCCAGGAACCAATTGCGAAACTGGCGGGTGCCGCAGACATCGTGGTTTGATGTCTGCGGCGCACCGGCAGACATGGTCGAGCTTCCGGGTCTGCTGCCGGCAAGATACCTCCCTCCTCGCCATGGATACCATACCCTGAATCTCAAAACGCAGACATCCCAAAACGATGTCTGCGCCACCCGCGAACACGGCTAACATTCCCGCCATGGCCCGACCGCTCGGCGTCGTCAGGTCCAGGGCTTCCGTCAGCGACACGAAACCTACTCCGAGACGCTCCAGCTCCTGGAGGGTTGCCACCAAGTCTGCCAGAGACCGGCCCCCAGGGATTGGAATTGTTCAATTCGCAGGTGTGAATGAGGCTCATGTACAGGTCGCCCACTTGAGCGCCCTTGCGGGTTTTATAGAACAGAGAATTTTTGCGGTGCAGGATGGCCTTCTTCAGTGCCCGCTCGCAGACATTGTTATCGAGCGGGGCGCCCGCTTTGCGCAGGAACAACGTCAGCGGTTCCCAGTGCTTCAACAAGTAGGTGATCGCCTCGCCCAGGCCTGAGTTGGGTTCGACTTACTTTTCCGCGAATTGGGCCCTCAGCCACGCCTGCAACCCGACCATCACCGGACCGCTGTGCTCTTGATGAAAGCGCAGACGTGCCTGGGCGGACATCCCTGGCTCGCGTGCCTGGGCGTCGTAACCGTAAACCTTGCCCAGGGTTTCCAGCACCTGCCGGCACTCCTCGGGAAAGTTGGAGACCACCTCCACGAAGCGCCTTCTGCTGTGGGCCAGACAATGCCCCACGATCACTTCCAGGGGCTCCGGCAGCTTGGGCAGGTTGGGCGCCAGCGCGTCACACATCTCAATCGGCGGGCCCAACTCCTTGGCCCGTTGCGCCAGGACGGAGGCCAGGTTTTCTCCCGCGTGCCGGTGGCCGGTGAAAAAGAGCGCAACTCGCCGCCCCCCTTGCGTCGCCACAATGCCGGAAGTAAATACTCCCTTCCGTTCCGGCGGGTCGCGCGCCTCACGGTCTCCCTCCCGCTCTAGAGCCAGCACGGACATGGGGGTGTCGTCGTTGTGCAGCACTTCCCCTTGCGCCGCCTGGCGGATCAACTCCTCGATCGCCGGCCGGATCACCGCGGCGGCTGCGGCTACCACTTCCCACTGTGTCGAGGCCGGCAAGGGAATCTCCAGGCTCTCCTGGAGACTCTCCAGCCGGTAGAAAGGCAACCCGCCGCCGTACTTCAAAAGCGCCAGCATGCTGGCCGCGGTCGCGTCATATTTCTCCGGTCCCACTCCGGCCGGAGTCTGCGCCGTGAAAACCTCTCCGCACAGGTTGCAGCGCAGGTTCTCGAGGCGGTACACCGTCGCCTCCAGCGGTGCCTAGCCCACCAGCCGCGCCAGAACTTGGGGCTCTTTCTGCAGGTAGACTTTCCCCTTCTGACATTCCGGACAGGCATCTCCCGACTTCAGGGTGGAGTGCGCGATCTCGATCTTCCGCGCTCCTCGAAACGCCTCGGCCGCGTGGCGGGCTGGATTGCTCCGACTTCGACGCACCGCCGCGGGCAGCAGAGGTGATCCCTGTTCCCGCCAACCTGCACTCTCGGCTGCTGCCGGTGCATATTACCTACCCGCCTTATGTTTATCTCCCCAGCCAGGATCGCTCGCAAATTAAGGGAACGCAGAATAAGGGGACGCCGGCGGTACCTTACATTCCGCCCCATGTGCATTGAGACGAATATGCATGCCCGCGAATGGGCAACACCCCACAAGCGCTAAGCAGGATTTCTCACCACGGGATTGGAAGGGCGGGGGCTGAAGCCCCGCCTTCCGGCAGCCCCCAAAGCCGTCCCAGCGTGTTGAGAAACCCGCCCTAATAGAGTCTGAGTTCGTCGAGGTCCAACTGGAAGTCGCCGGGGGCGCCGTCGGCCACAATTTCCAGGACCCAGGTTGTTCCGCCGCGGGAGGAGGCGTCGGGATTGGCCAGCCCGGCGGCGGGCAGACGAACGGTTTGCCAGCCGGAGTCCGGAACAAAGGTGAGGGTGGGCGCACCGAGCGCCTCGCCAGGGCGTTCAATCCTGATCTGGAAAAGCCGGCGGTCGCCGCGCACGTCAAACTGAATGCCCCGCGGGCCTGGGTCGCGGGGGGCAAGCAAGAAGGTATATCGGACTGCCACATATCCGTGGTCACTCCCCGCCGCGGGAGCGACGCGGCCGTGGAAGCGCAGGGCGTGTTCGCTGCCGGCGGAGCCGGGGGAGACGACATCCAGCTCCCCGAGGGAATGACCGGCGGCGCTCGCGTCGGTGGAAACCTGCCAGCGCTGCAACAGGATTTCGGTTTCCTGGGAATTCTCGAAATCTTCCAGCAGATTGCCATCCGCAGGAGCTGCATGCTGTCCCGCAGCCAGGGGGGGACGGCTCATCAACGAGAAGGTCTCCTCCCATGCCCCGAGACCTCGGTGTGCGTTCATCCAAGTGCCCATCACGAGAAATGGGATGATGAAGGTGACCGACAACAGTTTGGCACGACGCGAGATTCTCTCCTCCTTTTCCCAGCGGAAGAGTTTCCAGGCAAAGAGCAGGCCAAAGGTTCCGGAAACGAGGAGAGCCAGCAACTCGGCTCCGAGGTCGAAGAGCGATTCGCGTTTCACCATGATGGCTTGAAAGGAGGTGACCAGGTAAGTGGCGGGCAGGAAAGCCGCGAAGCGCTGGATCCATTGCGGGAGCATGGGGAGGGGCACCGTCACGCCAGAGAGGAAGAGCAGGCCAAACCAAATGACGTTGTTATAGACCTGCGCCTCCTGCATGGTGTTGGCGATGCTCGAGATCGTCAAGCCGAAGCCCGCAAAGGCGAAAGTGCCCGCCGTAACCAGCACGAGCAGCGTGAGCAGACTGAACCTGAGAGGCATGTGGAAGAAGCCCATGGCGCAGACGACTAACAACGCGATGGTGGGGAGTCCCAGCAGGTAATTGGCCAACAAACTGCTCAACACCATGGAGCCCGGACCAATGGGCGCCAGGCGATAGCGGCGCAGGCTGCCGCGCTCTCGTTGCATCACGGATTGCATGCCCAGCCCCCAGAAGCCGCTCCCCATGATGGTGAGCGTGACCACCGCCCCGAAATAGTACAAATCCGCATCCGGGTTGCCGCGGGCAAAGAAACCCAAGTAAACAAACAGGAAAAGGAGCGGGAAGAGAAAGGTAAAAAAGAGCGCGGCCTTGGTGCGCATCACCAAGCGGATCGACATGAGAGCAATGCGAATCGAAGCCATCATGGTCTGGGTCTCGCCCTCTGGATTCTCGTCCTCAATCCCCTATGCGGCGTCCCGTCATCTCCACGAACACATCCTCGAGGGTGGGCTGGGCGATGTGGAGATCAAGCAACGCGTTGCCCTCCGCTTCAAGGAAGCGGACAAGCGCCGCCACCGCCGGCGCGGGCGGCTGCGCGTGGAGGAAATACCTGCCCTCGGCCTCGCGGCAATCCATCACCGCGTCAAGCTGCATCAGGCGGCTGGGCAAGACCGGCTTGGCCAGCCGCACTTCCAAACGTGTGCCATGGCCGGAGCTCTCGACGAGGTCACGCGGTGTGCCCAGGGTAATCACCCGGCCCCGGTCAAGGATGGCGACGCGGTCGCAGAGCCGTTCGGCTTCCTCGATGTAGTGAGTCGTCAGCAGGGTGGTGCGGCCTTCGGCGCGAAATTGTTCGATCAGAGCGTAGATGTCGCGGCGCAGTTGGGCATCGAGACCGACGGTGGGCTCGTCGAGCAGAACCAGTTCCGGATCATTGACCAGCGCCAGGGCGAGCGCCAAGCGCTGCTTCTGCCCTCCGGAGAGTTTTTCGAAGAACGAGCGGCGCTTCTCCGCCAGGCCAAATCGCTCCAGCAGCATTTCGATCGAGGCCGAATGCTGATAAAAGCTAGCGAACAATTCCAAGGCCTCTTCCACACGAATCTTGTCGGGAAGAACCGTGGCTTGGAGTTGTGCGCCAATCCGCTCCTTGAGTGCAGCGGGCTCTTGGGCGGGAGCCATTCCACACACCGTAACGCTGCCACTGTCGGGCTGGCGAAGGCCTTCGAGGATCTCGATGGTCGTGGTTTTCCCGGCCCCGTTCGGCCCCAGCAGGCCAAAAACCTCGCCGGGCAGGATCTGGAAGGTGATTCCGCGCAGGGCCTCGATGTCCCCGTAGCGTTTCGACAAGCCCTCGACCCGCACAACTGCGCCATTGTTGTGGTTCGACATAAAAGCACGCTAATGATAGCGGAGGGGGAGAGCCGAGGCAATCGGGATCGAGGCGGAAGCTGACAATTCAGTCTATCGTTTGGCATCTGATCTGTTCGGAGTAAGCGAGAGTGTTATAATGCGCTGTAATCATGAGAACGCCATTTCGACCGGGAGACATTGCTGAATTGTCCCTGCAAGTCTTCCCTGACAATTGAACAATTCTGGGGTGCGCAATGAAGATTCTGGTTTTGAACTGTGGCAGCTCTTCCATCAAATTCCAACTGATTGAGACTGACAGCGACCTGATTGAGTCCAACACGGATCGGTGCATTGCCAAGGGCAGCGTGGAGCGGATTGGAACCGATGAGGCGACTTTAAGGGTGACGGTCCCGCCCAATCCCTGCAAGTCGTCAACTCAGGAGATTCTGGACCACCAGACGGCGCTGAGCCAGGCGATAAGTGCGCTCAAAGAGTGCCACGCGGTCGCAGACATTTCGCAGATTCAAGCCGTGGGGCACCGCATGGTGCACGGGGGTGAACGCTTCGCCGCCTCGGTGGTGATGGATGAGGAGGTGGAAAAGGAAATCCAGCACTGCGTGGAACTGGCTCCGCTGCATAACCCCCACAATCTGCGGGGCTACCATGTGGCGCGCAAGGTCATGCCCCAAGTGCCGCAGGTGGCGGTATTCGATACGGCGTTCCATCAGTCCATGCCGCCGCGCGCCTACGTGTACGGGCTCCCCTACTCCTACTATCGCCGCTACCGGGTCCGGCGCTACGGATTCCACGGGACCTCCCACCGCTACGTGGCCTTCCGCTACCGGCAGATCTTTGGGAAGGCGCGCGAGGAAGTAAACCTGATCAGCACGCATCTGGGCAACGGGTGCTCGGTGACGGCAATTGAGAAAGGGCACTCGGTGGACACGTCCATGGGTTTCACGCCTCAGGAGGGCCTGGTCATGGGCACCCGCTGTGGCGATGTGGATCCAGCCGCAATCCTTTACATCATGTCGAAAGATGAATTGACGTTGCATGATATGTCCACATTACTAAACAAGTTTTGCGGGCTCTACGGAATTTCCGGCGAATCGAATGACATGCGAGAGTTGTTGGCCGCCTCCGCCAAAGGTGACGAGCAGGCCAAACTGGCGATCGAGGTCTTCTGTTATCGGGTTAAGAAATACATTGGCGCTTACAGCGCTACGCTGGGACACGTGGACGGCCTCATCTTTACGGGCGGAATAGGCGAGAATTCACCTCCGGTGCGTGCCCTGGCCTGCGAGGGGCTCGAGGAACTGGGAATCCAGATCGACCCGGAGCGCAACCAGGCGGTGGTGGGGAAGGAAGGAGAGATCTCGACGCCAGCGAGCCGCATCCGGGTGATGGTGATTCCCACCAACGAAGAACTCCTCATCGCCCGCGACACATTCCGCGCGGTGCGCGGCCTGCCGCTGCCGCATTAGAACCCGCGCGGGAGGCAGCGCTTTCTCAAGCTGATTTCAAATCTTCCGCCCGGGTGCGCAGACGGCGCGGGTGTTTGCCCGTGGCCGCGAATCTTGCCTTTGCGCAGCCTGGCGCCAGCAGCGGCATGCCGGAACGAGCGGGATGGCAGTCGAGGCGGGAATTTGCCCCCGCGTAAGGGAGAACGTCGGCGCCACCCCATTCCTCAGAGGCCACGCGACGCGGTGTTAGATCAGGCCCTCCAGCATACTGCCCCACGGAAGATCCTATAGACGCCCACCAAGCGGCGCAGGAGGAATATGCTAAACTGCGTCCGTAAGCTAAGAAACATGCTGCATTCTGGAAGTGCGCCGTAGCCCTCGCGAACGGCCGGGCCGACGTTGAGGTGATCCAGCCTCTGAACCCACCAACCAAGGACGGACTAATGGACAGGAGAACCTTTAACAGGATTGTGGCTCTGAGCGGCGCCGGCGGTGCCCTCAACCTGAAGTCTTCTCTCGCGGCGGCAGCTCCTGCTGAGTATGGTCAAGCAGCCCCACCGCAAGGCGCGAGTCCCGTTTTTGCTCCCGTGCAATTCGACAACCTCAGCTATCGGGTCAACGGAAAACCCACCTACTTGTATTCCGGTGAATTTCACTACTTTCGCGTCCCCAAAGCGGATTGGCGGCGGCGCATGGAGCTCTTCAAGGAAGCGGGTGGCAACTGTGTGGCGACGTACATCCCGTGGTATTTGCACGAGCCCGAGGAAGGCAAGATTAGCTTCGGCGATGAAAGCGGAGTGCTGGATTTCGAGGGTTTCCTGCGCACCGCGCAAGAGGCTGGCCTGTATGTGGTTGCCCGGCCCGGGCCCTATCAGTACACCGAAATGAAATACGACGGACTGCCGGGCTGGCTTTGCGAGAATTATCCGGAACTCCGTGCACAGAACATAACCGGCCAGCCCTTTCGGGTTTCCTCCGTTTCCTACATCCACCCCCTATTCCTGGAGAAGGCGCGCAAGTGGTTCGACCGCGTGGCGCCCATCATTGCCGCGCACACCGTTTCGCGGGGCGGCCCCATAGCCCTCACGCAAGTCGACAATGAATTGGCGGGCATTCACATGTGGTACAACACGCTGGATTACCACCCCGTTTCCATGGGATTCGGGAAGCCGGAGGGCCGCTATCCACGCTTTCTCCAGAAACGCTATGGCAATATCGCGGCATTGAACGGCGCCTACGCCGCCAACTTTGCCGGTTTCGAAGATGTTAAGCCGATCCTGCCCTCGGAGGGGGCTCACACGCCGGAGGTTCGCAGGGCGAAGGACTATTTGGATTTTTACTTGGGAACGATTGGGGAGTATGCCGGCATCCTGGCTGGATGGCTGCGGGAGCACGGCGTGGATACGCCGCTGATTCACAATTCCGCCGGCCCGGCCATGAATGCCCTGTTTCTTGAGACCGTGGAGGCTCTGGGCAACAAGACTTTCCTTCTGGGTTCGGACCATTACTACAATCTTGATCAGAGTTGGCCGCAGAACAATCCCACGCCGCAGTATGCTCTGAACGCCTTTTGTTCGCTCGAAATGCTGCGCCTGATGGGCTATCCCCCGACCGTGCTGGAAATGCCCTCGGGTAGCGCCGCCGACTGGCCGCCCGTTATGCCAACGGATTGCAAGACCTGCTATTGGACCAATCTGGCTATGGGGATGAAGGCCAACAACTACTACATCTTTACCGGGGGGCCCAACCCGCCGGACGCGGGCACGACGACGGACCTCTACGACTACGGGGCGCCCATCGGGGCCAAGAACGAGGTGCGCCCACTCTACAACGTACAAAAGGATTTGGGGAACTTTCTGAAGAAGTCGGCGTGGCTGGAGGAAAGCGAACGCGCGAGTGATTGCCGCTTCGCGCTGGATTTTGAGTACGCCCGTGCCGACCAGTATTGGAAGAACCGTGGGGAATTCCTCCTCAGCAGCGCCGAGGCCATGGACTTCTTCCGCAAAGGCGCACTGACTACAGCTTTCTGCGCGAGCCTTTCACCCGTCTTTTGCGATCTGCGCAAAGATGACTGGATCGCGGACAAGAGTACGCCGTTGGTTCTGATCAGTTCTTCCAGCCTTGCTGCCGCGAAGCAGGAGCGCGTGGTGCGATTTCTTAAAGCGGGCGGCAAAGTGCTGATCGCGCCCGTCCTTCCGGTTGTCGATGAAAATCTCCAGCCCTGCACGCTGCTCAGTGATTTTCTGGGCAGCCCCAGGCTCGAACGCAATCCCGACCCCTTCGCGCGGGTCACCGTCCTGGACGTCGCGAATGTTCTCGACAACGGGGAGAACTATTTCACGCACGATTTGCCGGCCGCGGCCAAGGTGCTCGGCAAGGATGAGCATACGGACCGGGTCCTGGCCTGGGAGCTTGCCACTCCGGGCGGCGGGCAAGCCATCTTCCTGGGATTCCGCTGGCTGCACGCCATGCGGGAGCACTCTCGAATGCTCGCGGCGCTCATGGCAAGGTTGGGCCTCACGCGGCGCGTGGAGTGCTCGAATCAGAATGTGTGGACGTCCCTGCGAACGGCCGGAAATCACTCCGCCCTTTTCATCATGAACTTGCTCTCGTCACCCCAGGAAGCGGACATAACTTGCCGCCGCGCCAACTCCGTTGGATTGCTGAACACCGGCCACCACAGGCTCGAACCGATGAGTGTAAAGTACGTGGAGCTTTAAGGCAGGACGACAGCACCCGATACCCTTGGGTGCATGGCGGAGAGGGTGGGATTCGAACCCAGACCGCTGAATGATTGTATTTAACTTGTTGATTCCAGGAAACGGTAGATAAGGTGAAAACGATCAAATCTCCATTTTGAGGTACATGGCGGGTATGCGACACGGCTACTAGGGGTGAGGGCCGCTTACGCATTATTTGGGTTGAGGGCGTACGCCGTCGTGAACCTTGCCATGGGCTTTTGCCGGGTGCGCTTCCAATTGAAGCGTATGCTGGAGGTTTATCCAAGCCTCGGCGAAGCCCGGCCTCAAGCGCAGGGCTTTGTGGAATTCAGGAATCGCCCCGTCCAGGTCGCGCTTTTCAAGGAATACGCTCCCTAGCCCGTTGTGTGCCTCGGCGTAGTCCGGCTTTAAACTCAGAGCCTCGCGATATTCGGCCATCGCTCCGGCCAGATCGTGCTTGTCAAGGAGGACGTTCCCCAGGCCGTCATGCGCCTCGGCGTAGTCCGGCTTCAAGCGCAGAGCCTCGCGATATTCGGCCATCGCTTCGGCCAGAGCACCCTCGTCACGGAGGACGTTCCCAAGGTTGTTGTGCGCGTCGGCTAAGTCCGGTTCCAAGCGCAAGGCTTCACGCCACTCGATCATCGCCCCGGCCAAGTCGTTCTTCTCACGGAGGACGATCCCCAAGTTGTTGTGCGCCGAGGGGAAGGCCGGCTTCAAGCGCAAGGCTTCGTGCCATTCGGCCATCGCCCCGGCCAGGTCACCTTTCTCATGGAGTGCAATGCCCAGGTTGCTGTGCGCCTCGACGTAGTCCGGCTCCAAGCGCAGGGCTTTCCGGAATTCCAGGATCCCCCCATTCAGATCGTGCTTTTCAAGGAAGATGCTCCCCAGGCCGTTGTGCGCCTCGGCGTAGTCCGGCTTTGAGCGCAGAGCCTCGCGATACTCGGCCATCGCCCCGGCCAAGTCGCGCATGTCACGGAAAACGTTCCCCAGGTTGTTGTGCGCCTCGGCATAGTCCGGCTTCAAGCGCAAGGCCTCGCGATATTCGGCGATCGCCCCATTTAGGTCATGCTTGCTACGGAGGACAAGCCCCAGGTTGTAGTGTGCCCCCGCGTCGTCCGGCTTGAGTCGCAGGTTCTCGCGATTTTCGGCCATCGCCCCGTCCTGGTCGCCTTTGTCATGGAGGGCGACCCCCAGGTTTTTGTGGGCCTCGGCGTAGTCCGGCTTCAACCGCAGGGCCTCGCGATATTCGGCGATCGCTCCGTCCAGGTCGTGTTTGTCAAATAGAGTAAGCCCCAGGTTGTAGTGTGCTCCAGCGTAGTCCGGCTTCAACCGCAGGGCCTCGTGATATTCGGCTATCGCCCCGTCCAGGTTGTGCTTGTCACCGAGGCCGTTTCCCAGGTTGTTGTGGGCCGGGGCGAAGTCCGGCTTCAAGCGCAAGGCTTTACGCCACTCGGCCATCGCCCCATCCATGTCGCACTTCTCATAGAGTGCGACGCCCAGATTGTTGTGCGCTTCGGCGATCTCCGGATTGAGGGCGATGGACTTCTTGAACTGGGCAATGGCCTCATCGTTCTTTCGGAGGACGTAAAGAGCACTGGCGTAACCGAGGGTCAAATATGATCGCGACGGGGCGGGCTCTGGCAGGCCCGGAGCACCCAGTACGGTCTGGAGTTCTCCTGCGACACGGTCATAGGCCCCCTGTCGACAAAAGGCGAGAGCCAGGGCGCAACGGGCGAGTAGGAGGAGGTTGGACGGGAGAGGCAATTGGTCCAGATTCGCAAGCTGGGCGCTCGGGAACTTGCCCATAGGTGCTTCCATCATCGGGAACTCAGCCTGGTCAACAACTGTGATCCACGGCACTTGGACGCCTTCAACGACGTTCGGCCTCAACACGAACGTGGCCCGGAGCCAGCGCCCCCATTGGAGAGCCTTCGCCTGTTGGTCCCCAGGATCAGCGGGCAGGGGCCTCTCAAGCATCTCGACTTTAACGATAGACATCAACTCCGGGGTCTTCTGGACGAGCGCACGAATTTCGCGCGCGTAAGAAGCTTGTTGCTGTCGGTTTGTGTCTCCAGGAACCTCCCCAATGAGGATTCCAATTTCGCCTTTTTCAAAGGGCGGGGGAAGGTCCCAGTAACGGTAACGATAACCGTAATAGCAAGGAAGAACTACGCTCGCCGTGATTAGGATTACCCACGTCCAGCCTCCCGTGAATTGTCTGAGGTCGCGGGCACCCCTATAAATCCAGCAATACCGTAGGCGAAGAACGAGAAGTGCTATGAAAAAAACCGGCAGGCCCCAAACTGGACCAAGTTCTGTCAATCGTAGCAAGAATTCCAGGTTTTCCAAGGCGTCCCCTGTCGACGGTACCGACCGTAGGAAAGCTTAGCGGAGTTTATCAGCAGTAGTTGGCTGGTTCAAGGAGCGTCACATGGAGGATTGTCAGCATCGGCTTAAAAGGGAGCCAATTTCATCGGTGTACAGGGAGCCGGGTTTTGACGGCCTCATCGGCGGGGACGCGGCAAAAACTCTATACCAGCTACTATATAGCCCTATCTTTGTGCAGGGTCCGTTTTGAACTAGAAACACTATTGCCGCAGCATGCGGTCAGGAGTATTTTGCGAGTTGCGGGTAAGGTCAGCCGGCTTGGTCAAAAGGATTAGCCAGATGTGGCAACGCATAGAGCGGTGGATTGTTCTTTTGGTTATAACCCTCACAATGTTTGTGTGCGGGGTACTTTACATTTCCGGGTTTAGCGCTCTCAAGGTATTCACTATTGGTGCGCCGGTCGTATTTGTGTGCATCGTTGTGCGAACCATCTCGGTGATTGCGACTTCCTCCAACCCCAGAACAAAGGCAGCAGTGGACCAGCTCAAGAATCGGCTGTTCAAGTGAAATCGCAGCGCCAATCACCTCACCTTGCACTCGCGGACGGAATACCGCTCGTGTGCGGTCTTCATGGTGCTCGACCATTCCACTCACCGCGTTTATCGCCTGCATGACTTCACCAAAGCCCACGCCATGGAGCCAAGCTCCTACTCCTGCATTTCGGGCAAGGAATGGACTGGCGGAGAGGGTGGGATTCGAACCCACGTCACGATTACTCGTGAACACGCTTTCCAAGCGTGCTCCTTCAGCCACTCGGACACCTCTCCGTGGCCTCACGCCGCGAGAGCGCCTTCGAACGGCACGCCCCGCTCTGCATTTCAAAATCGCGGCAACCGAATCAGTATAGCATCGGGAGACGGGACCGGCCAGAAGGGAAGTGAGGGGCCTTATCAGGCTGCGGGAAAACGCTTCCATGCTGTCATCCTGAGCCCTTCGCTGTCATCCTGAGCGGAGCGAAGGACCTCAGCAGTTCGCTTGGGTAAGCAGAAGAACAAACTGCCGGGGTTCTTCGCCCAGAAAGCGGGCTCAGAATGACAGCGTGAAGACACCTGCCCCCCCTCCGGTCGTGACGCGGCGGCGCCTGTTCACTTGAAGCGGCGCCGGAACCTAAACTCAATTCCGAAGATTCCGTTCTGGTCTCGTAGGCCGAGCACCGAGACGTTATCGCTGACGGCCCACTCGAATTGAATGATGCGGTACTGCGAACTGGAAGTATTGGTGACATAAGTCAGAGTGAGGTCGCGGGTGACTTGCTGCTCCACGGTGACGCGCGCGCCGGAGCCGTAGCCGGGCATGCCGACGTTGGGGTCGATCTTAATGCGACTGACGCCGAACAGATGCTGGATGCGGCCCGTGACCTGGCTGGAGAGGGCTTCGGAAAGGATAGCACTGGCGCCCACGGAGCGCGTGGGGTTGGTGCCGGCGGTCGCGAAGGCGCCTTCCTGCTTCACATAGCCGAGCGCCAGCAGTGAAAGGATGTCGGCCGTGGGCAGGGGAGGGTCAGAGCGATACGCCAACTTCAACCGCTCGAAGGGGCCGGAGATGTCGAGGGTCAGTTCGTACCGCTGCACGCGGGTCACCGCCTGCAGGTCCAGGAAGGCTTGCGTGCGGAAGGGGTTGGGCAGGCTGATGTCGCCGCGCGCGAGCGTATAGCGGTTTCCCCGGAATACTCCCTCGCCACTGAGGAAATGGATGCTGCCCACCTGCGCCGGATTCGCCAGGGTTCCCTGCAGGCGAAGGTCGATGTCGCCCACCAGTCGCAGGTCGGGTGTCTCCGCCCGGACGGGGGGAGCGGAAGTTACGCGCACGTTCAGACGAATCTTTGATGCCAGGGGCGAAGCGACGCTGCCCGGTTGTTCCCCAAAGGGATTAGCAGATTCAATAATCCTCGTTATGAAATTAATTCTCTCATTCACAAACATCTGGCGGATGATCAAATCGCCTTGCAGTTGTCCGCGCTCGGAGTTTCCCGCCAGGCGCAGGCTACCGTCGAGGACAGACGTGAAATTGGGCGGATAGCGGACCCGGACCTGGTTGAAGTCCGCGTGCAGGTCGTAGCGGGGATTCTCCTGGAGGGTCAGGGACCCGCCCAGGTTAACCGTTCCCCCGCCGCTCAAGCCGCGCAGGGACCGAATGACGGCGCGCTCGCCCTCGAGCTGAATGGTTCCCTGGAGATTGCTGAAGCGAAAGGGCAGGCCCCCATAATCCACGTTCACATCCTGCACGTCCAGCGCGCCGTTCAACACGGGCCGGGTGGGCGTGCCGGTGAGGGTGAGGCGCAGCACCGAGTGACCGGTTGCTTCGAGGTTAGGATCGAGCGCGGTCAGCAGCGTCGCGTCGGCCTGGCCCTCGGCACTCAGCCCCAACGTCACTCGCTCGGCGAAACGGACCGAGCCTTGGATGGCGAGTTCCGTGGAGGGGCCGCGCATGACGAAGCGGCTGAGGGTCAGTGTGCCACCCGAGTAGTGGAGATCGATCGGCTGGTCGTTCTTCCACTGCAGGCTGGGGAAGTTCACCGCCAGATCACGGGCCTGGGCCTGGAGATCAATTTTCGCCGGCTCGCGCAGGGGGCCCGCGACCTGGAAGGCCCCTCCCACGGTGACGCTGGCGGCGAATTCGTGACTGAAAAAGGCGCGGATCCAGGGATCGACCCTCACGCCGGAGTACTGGCCTTCAACCTTGAGCGGCCAGTCCCCCGCCGCAATAGCGCGGGCGCTCAGGTGCACGGTGCCGGCGGGACCGTGGTCTTCACCTTCCAGCCGCAGTTGTTGGTGCTCACCTTCGATCACGCCATTCAGCTCCCCCAGCGGCGTGCCTCCCACACTCAGGCTGCGGAGGTGCCAGGCGCCTTTTAGCTCGAAGGAGTCCGGTGTGCCTTGCCCATGCGCCTCAAAGCTGAGGCGACCATCGAGCGCACCTTTGGGAAGCGCTTCGGGTGCGGCCAACGCCAGGTGCGCGATCTCAGCCAGGCGGAAGTCGAAGCCCTGCAATTGACCCGAGGCGAAACGGCGCCCCGGCTCCAGAGTGAAGTCGCCACTGAGGCGTCCGTGCCCCTTGGCCAATTGCATGCCTTCCAGTTTCCAGACCGTTTCGACAATGCGCAGTTGCGCCGTAAGAGAATCAAAGGGCTCCGCAGCGATGGCGCCGTCGTCGATCCGCAACACACCGCTGCCCGTCAGGCTGGAGACTGTGCCCTCCACATTGACGCGGCCACTGACGAGGCCACGGACAGGGAAGTTGGCGTTGAGCGCGGCCTTCAGGCCCTCGAGGGGCGTGCGCTCGGCCTGCGCGGAGAGCCGCAGGTGGGAATGAGGTGTGACCTGCCAGCCCTTGAGCTCTGCGGAAGCGCTGAGATCGAGCGAGCTTTTTTCGCGCACGACTCGCCCGGAGGAAATCTGCAGGGAGCCGGGGCTGAGCGCGACTGTGGCGGTAAGCCTGTCCCAAGTCCAGCCGTGGTACTGGAACTGGCCCATCTGCAGCCGGCCTTCCAGAGAGGGTTCGGTGTAAGTACCCGCGAGGCGTCCGGAAAATTCTGCGGGAGACTCAAGGACCAGGGGAATGGCTTCGGAGGTCATCGCCAGTGCCTGGAAGAGAGGCCGCCACTCTTCAAAGTCGGTGGTGACGAGCCTGATGGAGAGGGGCAGTGATGGGCGGGAGGGCTCCGCACGCCCGATGAGCGCCCCCTGCGCGGAAAGTGTGGAATGTGGTGTTTGGAACTGGGCCTGGGCGAGTTCGAGAGTCCAGCCGCGTTCTTCCTCGAGCGTTCCGCGCACGAAGCCGTTTATGGGAAGCAGATTGCGGGGCGCGCCGGCCGGAGCGTGGAAAGTGAGATCAAATGTTGCCTTCAACCTTTCCAGCCAACCGGACCATGTGGCGCTCAGGGTGCCATCGGTGACCCCGACCGGATGTATGGAGGCCGTCAGGAGACGCGCCGGAGGCACTGAGCGCAGCGCGTCTTCCAGCCGCAATTGGTGCAGTTGCGCACTCAAGTGAAAACTCGCCGGTGAAACCCCCAAGTTCGCCTGGAGTGTCCCCTGCGCGGCGCCTCCCCAAGCGGAGAGAGTGAGGTTTGTCAAATTAAGTCGCGAATTCTCGAAGACATAATCGGTGCTTGCCTCCAGGCCCCCGGGAATGAGCAGGGGCGAGAGGATTGTCACTTGGCGCGCCCTGGCGCGCCCCTGCGCATAGAGCTTACCGTGACGGTAAATTGCTTGCCCTTCGATCTGGACACTGCCCGTGCTTAGGTCGCGCACTGCGAAAACCCGCGCCAGCGTGGGAAGATCTCCGGACACCTGGAAGGAGGCGTAGGCTTCCGGGACGACGAGGGGGCGGAGCGCGAACGACCCCCCGCCCGTCATCCCCTGCGTTTGCCACGCGAAAGAGGAAACCGCCAGGCCGTCATGCGATATCTCAAAGCGGCCATTGAAGATGATGGGCGGCAGCGACCAGCGCCGGGAACGAAGCGTGGCGTCGGAGGAAGACAATGTGCCGGTGTAGCGCCCCCGGGTCATGCGGAGGAGAATCGCTAGTTCGCGGGCATCCAATGCAAACGGCTCCTCCTGGTTGTTCCAGGAGAAAGTGGAGTGAGCGACGGACAGGCGTCCGATGGAAAGATCCATCAAGTCCACCAGGCTTTGTTGCGCGGAGGGCGGCTGCTGCGGACCCGGCAGATTGGTGGACCCATCCGGAGCGGTCTGGAGGTGCAGGCGTAGCTCGTCGAGGTCCAGGCTGCGGAGGCGGAGGCGACGGCGCAGAAGCGGCCCCGGGTTCAGGCGGGCCGCGACGTTGCGCGCGGAAATCAGGGGTGGTTCGCCGGCGGGCTCCGAGCCGTGGATCACCAGCTTTTCGAGCGTAAGCTGAAAAAGCCACGGCCGGAAGCGAAACCCCGCCATCTCCACGCGCCCGCCGGTCACGTTCTCCAGGCCGGTGATCACGCGGCCCTCGAGCCAATGCTGGAACCAACTGCTCTCCATGGCGATGAGGGCCGCCAGCACCAACACCAGCAGCGATTCCACAACGTAGACCGCGAGGCGCAGCGATTTGGGCAATTTCCAGCGCGTAGACAACCTGCCTTCCAGGCGTTCAGAAAGAATGAATGCTGACGCGGTTGCTGGGTTTCAGCTCCTCGATCCACTGATCGAGTAATTCGTTGATGTGCTTCTGTGTCAGGACTTCACGAATCTGATTTTCGACTTCCGGCAAAGGGGGAGCAGCGGCCCCCGGGTTTTTCCTCTGGAATTCCGGGACAAAAATCTGGCGGTAGTATTCGGCCAGCTCGTCATCTGAAGGTGAGGCGGCAGGACGCAGGCGTTGGTCGATCAGGCGCAGCATGAGGTTTTGTTGTGCAATCCGTGCGACGATCTCGGCCTCGGTCATGCCCAGTTCCCGGACCGCCACCTGAAAGGCCTCCGGGCTGGGAAATACCTTGCGCAGTGCGGCCAGGCGCTCCGCTGCAGCCTTCTCACACTCCGCCTTGTCAACCGGGCCGGGGTTTTCCTCGCGGCTTAAGAGTATCTGGTAGGTAAGGCGTTCCCGGGCGCTCGCGAGGGCACCGGCGTCCGGTGGCGGCGCAGGCCATTGGCCGTCAAGAAAGAGCTCGAAACGATACTCGCGCTCCACGTCACTGGCCGTGATGGCCACGCGGTCCACGGATGCGACCACGCGGTCCAGGATATCCGCAGCGGGGCAGACGGCTACCGACACCCCAAAACCGGCGGCCAGTGCGGCCAGGATCAGAAGCTTTGGCCAATGCTTAAGAAAAACTGTACGTTCGATAATCGCTGCACCTCAACGATTGGCACGCCGTTCTGAATTGTATTCACGTTGTACCGTGGAGGATTCAGATTGTATCCCACGTCGAAACGGATCGGTCCCACCGGGGTTTTGTAGCGAAGACCTAAGCCCACCGCATGGGAGGTGTAATCAAAATCCGCAGGGGAGTCCTGTTTGATTTTGAAAAGGTACATCTTGCGAATGCTGGTGTAAACATTTCCGGAGTCCTGGAAAAGCACCAGGCCCAGACGCCGTTGCGCGAAGAATGATCGTAACTCGAAAGAGTTGAGGAAAAGCGCGTTGCCTCCAATGGGATATCCGGTTCCCGGGTCGCGGGGCCCCGCCTGATTGATGGAAAATCCGCGCATGGATTCACTGCCCCCCATAAAGAAGCGTTCCGGCAAGGGAATCGAATGCGTGGGGACGACCGTGCTGGGTTGGCCGTTGCTGGCAGGGATGGTAATGCTGTAGGGGCTTCCATAAGGAGACAGCACGCCGAACTGCGTTTTGCGCGCAAAGACCAAATGGGAATTCAACGCATAGTAAGTGGAGTTCTGGCCTGTGAACCGCAGGAAGTTTGCCTGGGATCCAAAATCCTGCCAGGAAACCCCCGCATTCACCAGGGTGTAAGCGCCGCGGGTCGCGTCCGACGGGTCGTCGCGGTGATCCTCAAGAAAGCTCCCGCCGAACATCCCCACTAGCGCGGGCTGGCTGAGCAGGAAACTATCCTCCGGGGATACTTTGTTGGAGATATCGAGGGCTTCCACGCGGCGGAAGCTGTACTGTCCGATCAGGAGAGTGGAGGCCCGGAGGCGCTTTTCCACGTTCACGGAAACTTCCTTGCGGTCTGCCGTGAAGGTCAGGACGTCGCGAGAGCGATCCACTAAACCGTTGATGCGCAGGCTGAGATCGTCGCGATTGAGCAGGCGGGGAATCAAATAGCCCATGTTTGCGCCCGTATCGAGATTGGAGAGGCGTCCGCCCATGCTGAACGTCTGATCCCGGCCCCCCACGTCCAAACGCGTGAGGTCGAGAGAAAGCCGCGGGCTGGCTTTGAACTGCCCCTGCGGTTGGTTGCTGCCCAAACGCTGAACTTCCAGGCCGCCCCCATAGCCCAAAGTCCAACGGCGGGCTTCCTCAACCCCCACCAGCACCGTCTTGGTGGTGTCGGAATTCGATGCTTCCTGGGGAGTGATTTGCACCTGGTTGAAAATGCCCAGATCGTAAAGCTTGCGTTGCGACTCAAGCATGGCGCTCTGGCTTATCGGTTCACGCTCGTGAAACGTCAGCTCGCGATTCACAATGCGCGCGCGCGTATGTTCGTTGCCGAGCACGACGACGCGTTGAATGCGTTCCTGGGTCCCGGGCGCGATACGAAACTCGAGGTCGACCTGCGGGGCGGACTCCAAGGGTGTAGTTTGCCAGCTCACGGTGGGGCGCGCATAGCCATGGTCAGCCAGGTAATCGAGAATCAGGTCGTGGTCAGTGCGCACGCGGTCCAGCGAGTAGGGCTGCGTAGGCCGGCAGAGGAGAGAGGGCCAGAGGGCCTTTTGGGCGCCGAGGTCGATGTCTGAGAAGGTCAAGTTGCGAACCGTGGTGCGCGCGCCCTCCTGGATTTCGAAAGTGACCTGCCTGCGGCCCGGGGTGTTGTTGAAACGGTCGTCGATGGCAGGCGTGATGCGCGCCTCCAGGAATCCCCTCGACTGGTAGAGGGCCAGGAGCATCGAGGTCTTGTGCTCCACGAGGTCGCGGCTGAAAGTGGGCGAGGGCGGGAATAGTCCCTGGACAGGCGGGGAAATCGCCGCCAGCAATTCTGCGGCGGGGACCGAGTGGTTTCCCTTAAAACCATAGCCCACGAAGTCCCCCCGCGGTCCGCGATCCACATGGAAGAGGATCTCGACGTGCGGTTGCGGAGTCGAGCGCGGCACGCGGCTGGCTTTGACGGAGACGGAGAAATAGCCCTGCTGCTGGAAGTGATCCTCAAGCAGTTTCTCGCTGCGAGCCAGAGCTTGATCGTCAATGACCCCGTCGCGAAAAAAGGGCAGGAGGCTGCGGAGCCGCGCGGAGGATATCGACGCGCCTTCGACGCGCCCGCGGATCACCGGCCCGCAGTTGACGGCGACGGTGAGCCTCTCGGTGCCGCTCTTCGCATCGAAAGTCCTGTGCTCGACGCTGAGGTTGACCTGTAGGTACCCCCGAGCCACGTAAAACTGGTGGAGGCGGAAAATCCCGTGCTCGACTCGCGTCGCAGTCAGGTGCATGCGGGGGCGCCAACCGGCGGTTTTCAGCAGGCGACGTGCGGGAAAGGCTGCGTCGCCACGGAATTCGATGCTGCTTACGCGGGCGGGCGGGCCGGGTTCGAGTGAGAAAAGCAGGTTCGCTTCCTGCGTGTCAGGGTCGCGCTTGATTTCGTGACTGATCCGTGACTGGTAGTAGCCGTTGGCAACCAGCAGGTCGGTCAGATGTTGGTGCGCCGCGCTGAGGTCTTCATCGGTGAGCGGGGAACCCAGCCGCAAGCGTGAGGCGGTAACCAGCGCCTTCGCTTCGATGGGCCCGGGGTTGCCTTTCGCGGTCACGGTGCCCATGAAATACTGCGCGCGTGTCACAAAGGTCAGGGCAACACCCTTCGTTTGGGGGTTGCCCTCGGCACGCAATTCGGTGAAACGCCCGGTAGCGTAAAGCCGCTTCAGGCTTTCGGAGACTCGGGCGGGGTCGAGGGGCTCGCCGATCTGTTGCGTGACGGCGCCCGGGAAATCCTGGAGGGTGAGGTGAGCGTCGCATTGCAGTTGCAGACTCAAGACCGGTTGGCCCCAAAGAGAGGGCGAGGTTTGGGCAAGGGCCGGCACCTGGCAGAAGCCGAGGATCAACCCCAGAAGCGAAAGGATGGGAATCGCCCTGCCCGCGACGGGCGTGGGCCCCCCACGCTGCAAAAAGAGGCGCGTGGTGATCCTAGACCGCAAGCTTGTGGCTCGGTTGTGGCAACGCACCCAGAAGTTTACCCGTTACCCCGACGTCAACGCCCTTCAAAACTGCATAAGCATTATACTTCCGCATGATAACGCGAAGAGGCAAAGAAGCGCAGCAAAAGGTTTGAATATGCGCTGGCTCCCACGCGCCCTCGATGAGTCGCCGGGAAGGGCACGCCTTAATCTCGGGCAGGCTTTCGGACGCCGCTGGGGCAAGCCCGGCGCCTGGGGGGGCGTCGTCAAGCCACGGCTCTAGCGGTATCGAACAGAAGCGCGCCGCCGGGGAGGGAAGCGGTCTCAGGATGTGTGTGCCGGGCGCACCAAGCCGCCGAGCAGGTCGGCGAGCAGATTCCCCTGAGGATATCCCTGGCCGAGGTGCTGGCGGAAGCCCTCCCCCCACTCGAAGCCGGCAAGTTTTCCGGCCCCTGCCGCCATCTGGCGCAGCGGCTCGTGGAGTTCCGGGATGGACTGCTGAAACTGCACCCAGGCGCGCTGGCTTTCGTGGCAGGCCAGCATTTTTTCCTTGCGCCCATGCGTGGCGCCAATGTTCACGACGAGGTTCGGGAAAATTTCTTTGCCCAGGATGTCGCGGCTGCCGAAGGGCTGCGCGTAGTAGAGGTGTGGGATGGCGCGCGTCGCTTTGGCGGGGGGGCGAGCGCCGGTGCGGAAGTTCGGCGCCGAGAGACCAAAACACGCCGTCTGGCCTAGGCGGCTGGTGGTCTCGTGATCCACCATATAGTCCTGGGGCGAATGGGTAAGCACCAGCGCGGGATCAACGCGCCTCATAAGTTCCATCACCTTGCGCAGCGTGGGGCCATCGTAAAACACCAGGAGGTCACGCTCTTCGAGGCAGGTGTATTCCGCCTGCAACATCGCCGCGGCGCGTCGCGCTTCCTGGCGGCGCAGGCGCGTGATTTTCGCGGGAGGCAGGATGGTGCTGCCGCAGTCGCCCGCCGTCAAGGTGGCGATGTGGATGGAAGCGCCTTGGTCGGCGAGATGCGCCAAGGTTCCCGCGCAGAGGAATTCCGCGTCATCCGGATGAGCAAAAAGTGCAAGCACGCGCATTGAGGGTGGCATGCGTTTTCCTCGACATGGCATTTACTCGGGACAGGGGTTGGAGGGTCACACCGGCTAGGGCGCCGGTTTGAACTCGGCCGTCAGCCGCAGTTTGCCCCATTCCACACTGATCACGCCCGTCCCGTTCCGGTCGCTAAGCTTGATGGTTACGGTTTCGACGGAATCCCGCGCGGGCGCGAATGTCATGGGTGTTTCTGCAATCTTGGCGCCGGCTTCGTACTGGTTCCAGGGCTTGCTCGACACCACCAGGGACCACTTACCCGGGCCGTCGAAGCGGGCGAGCAGGATATGTTTGCCCTTGGGAACTTTATTGCCGCCGACGTCGAGATCCCGGTCGGATTCCAGCGTCGTGGAAGCGTCCGAGCCCAGACGCCACACTTGTCCGGGCTTGATGAGGCCGAGCGGGTCCCGGCCCTTGAGGGCGGGGCGGCCGTAATCGATCGTCACCTGCGCGCCAGCGACGGTGGCCGTGGCGGTGCCGCGGTCATTACCGTGCGCGAGGGTGGTTTGAGTCAGCAGCGCGGCTGCGGCGACAACAGCAAATCCCAAGATGATTCGGCTGATGCGTTGCATGTTTGGATTTCTCCTTTAGCGAGAGTTCTCCGGTCTGGCGCGGAGCGGCGGGGTCGCGGCCTCAGTTCTCCTTTAAGAGTTCCATGCTCGCCCGCCGTAGGTCATCGGGTTGTGCGTACCCGATCCAGTGTGCTCTGACAATTCCTCTTCGATCAATCAAAAACAGGGTAGGGAAGATCGACATACCGCGGTAGGCACGATCGCTCTCCTTCGTCCAGTGAACCACGGGGTACTCGATGTGGTGCTCTTGAACATAGCGCTGCCGCAGCGCGTCATCATAAGGCAGGTCAAGCGCCGGCGTTCATCGCGGCCCTCTTTTCACAGGGGCGTTTGCCTCCTCCGCCCGGCTGAACGCTTTCCAGTGGAATTCGAGTGAGTAAGGCAAGTACTGGCCGAGGTAGCTCCAGCCGTGGTTACCCGGCCGCAGCACGAAGTCATGCGGGAAACCTTTGGCCGTGAGGATTTGATCCAGCAGTTTGGCGCCTTCTTCAAAACCGTATCGGTCCTGATCGCCGCAGTCAAAATAGAGCTTCAATTGGGAGAAACGCTCCGGATGTTCGGCCAGCGTAAGCGGGTTGTTCGCGTCAAAGTAAACTTCGTTGAGTGGCGCTCCGAAGGGCTCTTGCAGCACGCGCGCGTAAAATCCCCAACGGCCCTCGGTGGGGAGGGGATTGGGGAATTTTGCGATCAGCGCCGCGCTGTGGGCGCTGGCAGAGCCGAAAGTGTCCGGATGCTCCATGGCCAGATGCAGTGCGCCGAAGCCGCCCATCGACGTGCCACTCACGCCGCGGGCATGGCGGTTTGCCACCGTACGATACTTCTGATCGATCGCGGGGACCAGTTCCTGCCTGATGAAATCGTCGTAGCGCACGCGGCCGTCGAAGGAGTTCACATAGAACGTCTTGCCGCCATCCGGCAGCACCACGATGAACCTGCCGATGGTCCCCTGGCTCATCAGATCTTCCCAGACCCGCTGCCCACTGTGTTCACTCCAGCTCTTCTCATTCTCGAACAGGCCGTGAAGAAAATAGAGCACGGGATAACGCTCGGCGCCCACGTCATACCCCGGGGGCAGCGCTACACAATAGTCCACGGCGCGCCCCAGGATGGCGCTGGGGAGGGAGGCGCAGTCAAGGCGAGCGGCGGGCCCTTGGGCGAAGCTCTTCCCAGCCAGCAGGGCCCAGGCGAGCAGCGCCACGCGGGGGTTCGCCAGTCGGCGAAAGAGGTTGACGGTGTGAGGCGGTGGGCGCATCAGTTAGTGAGAGGGCGTGGCGTGGGAGCGGTCCGTTTCCACGTAGATTGAGTTCTTGCCGCCCTTTGAGCTGGCGCCCACCTTGCCAGTCTCCTGGTTTCCCCGGGCGCCGCCCGCTCCATAGACTTCGCCGTGCAGGTTCTTGAGGGCGGATTTCTTGGAATCGTTGGCGACGACTGCGCTGCTGTCGTCGGCGGCGCCAGGTGCGGCAGGATGGAATTCGAGCACCGCATCATCCGGATCGCCCTTGATGCTCTTGTCGGAGGTCCCTTTGTTGGCCTCTTGTTTGGCCGCGCTGGCGAGCGCCGCATCGGTGCTCACTCGCACGGCATCAGTAATTGCAGGTTTCCTGGTGGATACCGTCTTCGCAGTCTTTTCTGCGCCCGGCTTCTGGGGCGCATCGTCCGCGATCGCGCCAGCCGCGCCCGCCAGCGCGAAAGTCAGCGTCAATAGAACGGCACGAATTCGAATCATCGGTTTTTCCCTGCTTGGATGAAAAGCGCCCGCCCAGGATTGTATTCTGAGGCCCTTACGCTTGGGAGTCAAGCCTCGGCCGCGGCAGTGCAGGGTTCCGTCAAAGTCGCGAGTGTCGCATACCTCCAGGACCATGAATGCATCACCCGCGAAGAAACCCCTCACCCGTCCCGAGATGCCGGGACACCCTCTCCCCACGGGAGAGGGATAGAAATCAAAATCTCAGCCCTATCCCAGGGGAGAGGGTGCCCGACGGAGGAGGGCAGGTGAGGGGTCCTTTTCAACTCCATTGGACATTGACGGAGCCCTGCCCGGTAGTGGGTCAGTTTGCTGTAGCGGCGCTCGATGAGCGCCGGAATGTCTTGAATCAAAAGCCGGCGGTCATAGACCGCCGCTACAAAAAACCAAACTGACCCACCACCCTCGGCCGCTGCAGCGGCGGGCTGTGAGACTCCGGGCTGGCCGCGCTCATTTGCCCATGGGCTGGTCCCACAGCAATTCGATGGTAACGCCGCCGTGCGGGTCGGTATCCAAATAGGTAAAACGGCCTTTGCTTTCGGGTGAGTTCCAGCCTCCCCACATGGCAGGCGGAGCGCCCTTGGCCTCCAGCATCTTTACATCGGCGTCCATGTCCTGAACGGTAATTCCCAGGTGGTGGACCCCCTCGCCGTGACCCTTGAGGTACTCCTCATACAGGTTGGGCCCCAGTGTTGATTGAACCCACTCGAAGGGCATATCCCCGAATCGGCCCCATCCCAAATCCATTTCAAACTTTCCCGGCTGGCCACGATAGAAGCGGTTTACGCTCACGCTGTGATCCACCGGCATGCCGCCAAAACCCAGGCTCTGCCAGTAGGCTCCCACCCTCCTGACGTTGCGGACGACGAAGGCGTACTGGATGATTCTATTAAAGGGGTAGTCGTTCTCTTGGAGGTGCGCCTGGGCGGGGGCAGGGCCGTCGGGATCGTGGTAGAGCGCAATGGTCAGCCCGCCGCCCTTTGGCGCCGTATCGAAGTAGACCCCGTGGCCGGTTCCCTTGGTTCCTTTCCATTGGGTGCGCTCCAGTGCATCCACGCCTTTGGACCGGAAGTATTCAATCTGTTGCTCGAGTTCCTGGTCGCTCTTGACGGCGAAGCCCAGGGCAAGCACGCCGTCACCATGGCGCTTCAGGAAGTCGGTGTAGATGTTGGTGCCGGTTACGGGCTGAATCCACTCCAGCAATACCCCGCCGATATGGCCGAATGCGGATTTGGCTGTGGTGGGGGCAGGCTGGCCTTTGTAGATCAGACCGGTAAATTCCGTGACGCCGGTGCGCTCGATGCCCTTCAGCCCCAACTTCTCCCAGTAGTCCAAAACCGGGGCGAGATCTTTCGCGACCCAGATGACCGAACTCACATGCCCGTAGATGGAAAGATCCACGGTGGGCTTGGCAGATGGGGGGGGGAGCGCGCGCGCCACGTGGGCGGTCGCGAGGAGAAGTGTCAGGGTAATGAAACGGTGCATCGTGGCTTTCATGTGAACCTCCCAAGGGCAGCAGGGTTGGCTTCCGGCGCGGGAGCCTCCGGCTTCATGACGCATGCGAAGATACCACTGGCGCGGGCGCGGTGCAATTCTCCTGTCCCTATCATGGGGAGGAGGCATGCGAGGTTTCGCTTCAAGCCAGCACGCGAGTTGGTAGCCACGACGAGCGTTCTTCTCGTCGTGGGCTTTTGTCTGGCCAATCATGCGCGGTACGAGTCCGGCAACAGCACATCATCAATCTGAAGCGGGCACGCTGCTCGCACCGATTCCTCCAGGCTGAAATTCTGGTAACTCGACCACTGCCACTCATCCGGCCTGTCCACCAGTCCTCTATGCGGGTGGCGCATACATGGCGTGTTGTGCCATGTGTGCGGGGCTTGGGACTACAATGCCGGCTTGTCGCCAGCGGCTTTACTACGGGTTCAACCACCTGCATTTTATCACTGCCAGGACTTACGGCCGAGCCCGGCTGTTTGATTCCGACCGTTTTCGCCGGACTTTGCCGCCACTCTCGCCGGACTGCGAACCGAGCTCAGCGGGTAGGCACGGTCAATCGTACTATGATTGACCCTGGGCCTTTCCCCATGACCACGAACCCACGGTGAGGAAGGCGCAGACCGTGGCTCCCTACTCCCACATTTTCGGGATATTTGACCGGCATCGTACCGTCCGCTATACTGAGAACTCGGGGGGCCATGCCTAACATTGTGCGTGAAATTGCCGATTCCGCCGTGGCGCTGGCGAAGGGGTTTGCCACGACCTTCAAGATGATGGTCGGACCCACGGTGACGGAGAACTACCCGGCCGAGCCCGTGCATTTCGAGGATCGCTACCGCGGGGTTCACGTTTTGCGGCGCGACGAGAATGGCCTGGAGAAGTGCGTGGCCTGCTTCCTCTGCGCCGCGGCTTGTCCCTCGAATTGTATTTACATCGAGGCGGCGGAGAATACTGCCGAGCAGCGCATCAGTGCCGCGGAGCGCTACGCCAAGGTCTATAACATCGATTACAACCGCTGCATCTTCTGCGGATATTGCGTAGAGGCCTGCCCCTGCGATGCCATCACGCACGGTCACGATTTTGAAATCGCCGCGTACGATACCAACACTCTGGTTTTCCGCAAGGAGAGATTGCTGGAGCCCATCCCCGCCACCGCCGCCCTAAATAAATAGTGAATTGCCTAAAAGGGTGCTGAACAAAATCGTAGGCGGTGTCATTCTGAGCAAAGCGAAGAACCTCTGCATTTGTAGAATCAGGGCAATGCAGAGGTCCTTCGTCGGTCGCCGCGGCGACCTCCTCTGGATGACAGCCTTGGCGGTTTTTCCGCAGCCTGTGAATCCCCGCCCTTCCAATTCCGTGTCAAGAAATCCTGCCTAACTTCTGCCATTGACATGCGTCCGGTGAGACGGTATCGTCTGGTCCGGTCATAGTGAAACTATAAGTGAGAAGGGGAGATGGCCTATGGCACACAAGACATCCGCGAGTGGAGAATCCAATCGGATCGAGAGTAGTCGGCGTGATTTCCTAAAAGGCGCCACAACGGTCGCCGCCGGGCTGGTCGTGCCCAAGGCGCTCCAGGCGGAGACCTCTGACCTGCTGCCGACGGTGAGTTTGGGGTCCCACCGCATTTCCCGGCTGATCGTGGGCAGTAATCCCGTCTACGGTTATTCGCACTTCAATCGGCAATACGACCAGCATATGCTCGAGTGGTTCACGGACGAGCGCATCGTCAAGCTGCTGCTGGACTGCGAGAAGGCCGGGATCAACACCTGGCAGGCCAGTTTTAACTGGGACATGAAGCGGCAATTTCCCAAGATTCGCGGGGCCGGATGCAACATCCAATTCATCTGCCTGGCTGCCTCCTGGCACTTCGACGAAAAGATGGGGCGCACTCCGGAAGACATCCTGAACGGAACCATCCAATGCGCCAAGGCTGCGGCCGAGTTCAAACCCATCGGCATCGCCTTCCACGGCGGGGCCACGGACATGCTCTACAGAGCAGGGAAGATCGATTTGATGAAAACCTATATCGACAGCGTTCACGACCTGGGAATCGCGGCCGGCATCTCCACGCATAATCCCAAAATCCTGGACACGCTCCGTGAAAAGGGATTCGCGAACGACTTTTACATGACGGGGTTGCACTATCTCACCCGGCACCCCGAGGATTGGATGAAGGAGATTGGCACGCTTCCCCTGGATGAGGGCTGGATCGCCTCTGACCCGCCGAAAATGGTCGAGGCCGTGCGCAAAGTTGACAAACCCGCACTGGTCTATAAGGTCCTGGGGGCAGGCCGCAAATGCGGGTCTGAAGAAGAGAAACACAAAGCCATCGAATGGGCCTACAAGAACATCAAGCCGATTGACGCGACGATTATCGGCCTCTATCCGCGCTATTCCGACCAAGTCACCGAAACCACGAAGATGGTGCGCGAGATTTTGGCATGAGGGCGCCGCGCCTCCGGCGCAACCCTCCTGTCTTTAACCCCGGCGGAAGCGGAAGGGAGTCTATGGGGCGCATGGCCATGCGCCCCTGCCCGCATCATCCGCCGCGGCATCTGGTGTCCATCACCTATTCCCCTTGCCATCATCGGCCCCGTGCAGGTGGGCGCCCCGCCCAAAACCAACGGATTCCCGCTTTCGCGGGAGGGACCCCGCGGATCGAGGCAGACGGCTACCCCGCCTCGCGGTGTCAACGGCAGGTAGTGACTCATTTTGAAGCGGACGGGCCTCAGCCTTGTTCCCCGAAGGGGAACAACATCATTAGCGAAACCTACGGAAAGGAAGCCCGGAAAATTGGGTTCCGGCTCTGACGGGGCCGAACCGCTCGACCCCGTCAGGGTCGAAGGGATTCTTTTCATTGCCGTCTCGAGATTATCCTCCCCTGCGGGGAGGGCCGAGGGGGCGCTCGGCCGCGTCCGGCTAGGTCATCAATCCTGAAGAGTATCGCATCTCGCTTGTGTCAAACTGAGACACCACCCACCGGCAAACCCGTTTGGAGAGTAGAAGCGGGTGTGGTAGTCTAACCCTTCATCCGCCCTCGGGGATTCCTTGAACAGACACAGGCAAGACTTCGACATCGTGAGGAGGACATCATGAAGCGCAGAGACTTCCTGAAGACAGCCGCCCTGGGTGCGGGCGCCGCGTGGGTTGGGACAAGTCCGCTCGAAACTCTGTTCGCGGAGGGCGCCCGACGCTTCAGCGCGACTGATATCGTCACGCTGGGCAAGACAGGGATCAGGACCAGCCGTCTGGCCTGCGGCACCGGCACCGTGGGCTACAACCGCGGCTCCCACCAGACAGCGCTGGGAATCCAGGGCCTGGCGGATCTTCTCTGGCGTGGCTACGACAACGGGCTGCGATTTTTTGACACGGCCGATTCCTATGGGTCGCACCCGCATGTCGCGGCGGCGCTGAAGCGCGTTCCGAGGGAAAAAGTCACAATCATGACCAAGTCCTGGGCGCGCGAACCAAAGCAGATGCTCGCCGACATCGACCGCTACCGCAAGGAATTGAATACGGATTACCTTGACCTTCTGATGATGCATTGCCTGACCGAAAACAACTGGGCGGCGCGCTTTCGTCCCGTCATGGACGCAGTTTCCGAGGCCCAGGAGAAGGGCCTGATTCGCGCCCACGGCTGCTCCTGCCACAAGATTGAGGCGTTACGCGAAGCCGCCAAATCCCCCTGGGTGCAAGTGATCCTCTCCCGCATAAACCCCATTGGCTCGAACATGGACGCCGACCCGGCGACGGTCGTCGCCACCTTGAAGGAGGCGCGCGCCAGCGGGAAGGGAATTATCGGCATGAAGATTTTGGGCCAAGGCGACATGCGCACGCGGCAGGATGAAGCCCTGAACTATGCCCTCTCCCTGGGAATCCTGGACGCCTTCACCATCGGCGCGGAGAATGCCAATGAGCAAAGCGACCTCATTCGCCGGATTGCCGCCGTGAATGGGTAAGAAGCAGGGTGCTGAAAAACATGTAGCGGCGACTTTACGCCGCCGCCAGATTGATTCCATAGGGACTCGGCCCCTCACCCCCGGCGCTCGGGGCCCCCTCCCTCGTACCTCGGGCACCCTCTCCCGCGAGGGGAGACGCGCCTCGCTTCGCCACATCTAATCAGCAGCCCTCTCCCCATCTAATCACCAGCCCTCTCCCCTCGCGGGAGAGGGTGACCCGCTGCGGGCGTTTTCACCAGCCGGAGCGGGCAGGGTGAGGGGGCCGCGCCACAGGAGCAAACGCCTGCCTTCCTAGAATCCTCAGGCTTGAAGAACCCGTCGGCGCTTCGACGTTCTTCTGCTGAATCCTGATCCTGTCCTCTACGGCACAGGCGTGCGGCCGACGGCGACATCCAGGCGCGCGGCGGCGGTCTGGCAATCGTAGCGCGACACGATTTCCTGCACCTGGGAATCGGTCAGCAGGGTCTGCGCGTCCGTCAGCTCAATGATGTTTCCGTATCCCGCCGAATATCGCCCCTCCGCCAAAGCCAGATTTTCCTTCGCTTCCGCCACCGCCTGCTGACTCAACTGGATCTTGTCCTGGGCCACCTTGAGATCGGAATAATCGGTAAAGACTTCCTGGCGCACCTTCTGGCCGAAGGAAATCAAATTGGCGCGCGCCACTGATTCTTCTGCTTGTGCCGATTCCAAGCGCGCCTGCTTGGTACCGCCGTCTAGGAAATTCTGGGCCAGCAGGCCGGCCAAGTCCCAGTTGTAGATCAGGGGGAATTTCAGGTTCTGATAATTGAAGAAGCTGCCCAACTTGAAGCTGGGCCGGTAGTAGCTGCGCGCCACGATGATATCCGCCTGCGCGACGATAACCTGATCACGCAACGAGGCAAGGTCCGGCCGCTGTTTATCGGCCTGGGTCATCAGTTCGTCCAGGGCGCCGGGGTTGGGAACCTCTCCCAGCGTGTTGATGGGCTCGGGTGACTGCGGGATGGGAATACCCATGGCGGTCGCGAGTGCGGCGCGGGCCACGTCCAGGTTCTCCTGCGCCTGCCGGTAATCCACGTGGGCGTTCGCCAGCGTCACCTCCTGTTTGGTCACGTCAATCTTGGGGCGGGTGCCGACGTCGTGGAAGGCCCGGACTTGCTCGAGGTGCTTGGTTTGATTGTCCACGGCGTCCTTGCGGGCCGCGAGGATTTCTTCCGCCGCCAGCACCGAGTAGTAAGCGTCCCGCACGTTCAGGTAAACCAGGTCGTGAACTCGCCTCAGGTTCTGCTGTGCACCTTCCAGTTCCGCCTCGCTGCGGTCGATCGTGCCGCGCGTCTGGCCGAAGTCGTAGAGCAACTGCGAAAAACTCAGCCCCCCGTAGTAGTAAGCGGCGGGGGACATACTCTCGCCGCTGTATGCAGAATTGAACTGCTTGAGTGAAGTACCCGGGGTTGCGGCGTAGTTGTAAGTGGCGCGCGTATAGTTTGCGCCCGCATCCAGGTGGGGCCGATAGCCCGAGCGAGCTATGCGCACTTGCGCGTGCGCGGAGTCAATCAGCCCACGCGCTGCCGTGAGGTCGGGATGGTTCTGCTCCGCGATCGCGAGACACTCCGCCAGAGAGAGCGGGCGGGGTGAATCCGCAGCCCAGGCCGACAGCCCGAGAGCGGCTGCGAGAAGCGCGGCCAGCAACGGCTTCATGGAACCTCCTTTCGTGGCGGGGCACAATTTGGCAACGCGTTCCGTTTCAGGGTCCCCCTCACCTTCGTAGGTTGTTCGGAGGGATTCGGCCCCCTCACCCCCGGCGCTCGGGGCCCCCTCCCTCGTCCCTCGGGCACCCTCTGCCGCGAGGGGAGCGGGCGGTGGGAATGTGCGCCCGGTTGGGTAACCTTCGGGCCGGCATTCCCGTGGTCAGCGTGCTCCTGTCGGAACAGGCTGGATGTGGCTTCCCTCGGCTAGGCTATCCCCGAGGTTCAAAGCAAGGCGCTCACCCTTTTTCAAGCCGGAAACGATTCTTACGTGCGGGCCCTCATCCACGCCGATCACCACGGCCTGGAAGGTAATCGTGTTGTCGGGTTTGACGACGGCCACAAAGGGCTTGTTGTTCCGCAGGATGAGGGCCTCGGCAGGAATCTCGAGGTCGCCTGAACCTGCCTGTCGAATCCGCAAACCGACCTGCACGAAGCTGCCGGGCAGAATCACGTCGGCGGTGTTATTGAAGTCGATCTCCGTGAGCATGGTACGGGTTCGCGTATCCAGTTGGCCGCTGATCCGGGTTACGCTGGCGTGCAGGTGCAACTCCGGGCGCTCCGGCGGAGTGATTTCCGCGGGATCACCCACGCGAATGAAATGCGCGTCACGCTGATCCGGATAGACGTAAACGCGCAACTCATTGGTCTGCGCCACCGTGACCAGAGGCAGGGTGCTGGTTTGGGAAGTGGCGGCATTCTGCACCAAGGCGCCCGGATCGGCGTAGCGCGCTACCACCACGCCTGCAAACGGCGCGCGAATGACCTCATAGGATTTCTGCGCGGCGAGGGACCTGACGTTCGCTTCCGCCACGTCCGCGTCGGCGCCCGCCGTGTCGGCTTCCTGCTGCGAGATCATGTCACGCTTGGCGAGCGTGCGGGCCCGCTCGGCGTTGAGGCGCTTGTTCTTGGCGTCGGCGACGGCAGCCTGGTACTGCTGATCGAGTTCCGGAGATTCGATTACCGCCAGCAACTGGTCGGCCGTGACGCGGTCGCCTTTGTCAACGTTGATCTGCTTCAGGTATCCGCTCACCTTGGCGTAGAGGGTGGCGCTCACAAAGGGCCGCGCTTCACCCAGCAGGGAAACCACCCGCTCGCGTGGTGATTCCCCGACACTGATCACGGCCACGCGGGGCCCGGCCTCGACGGCCGCGGCGCGGGATTGTTCTTCTTGCGCCAGGCTCACTTTCTTGCTCGTCCAGAGGTGATACGCCAGCCCCACGCAGGCGAGGAAAAGCAGGCCTCCGAAAATGTAAAGGCTGATCGCCGCCAGCCAGTTCTTGGGTCTTGAGTCGCTCATGCAGAGTTCCTATTGTGCGGGCTGTTCCCCTCGCTCCTCCGCCAGGAAACGTTCCTCCAGCAGGTGCTTGGTGACCGCCCCCTTGCGCAGAAGGGAATAGATCACCGGGACAACTAACAGAGTTACCAGGGTTGCCACCAGCAGGCCGCCGATGACGGCCCGGCCCAAAGGCGCGTTTTGTTCGCCGGCCTCACCCAGGGCCAGGGCCATCGGGACCATGCCGATGATCATGGCGAGCGCGGTCATCAGCACGGGGCGGAGGCGAGTTTTGCCGGCTTCCAAGGCGGCTTCCAATGCTGAGATGCCGCGTTCCACGCGGATGTCATTGGCGAAGCTGACCAGCAGAATCGAGTTTGATACCGCAATGCCCACGGCCATGATGGAGCCCATCAAGGATTCGACATTGATGGTAGTCCCCGTTACGGCCAGCATCCACAGGATTCCCACCAGGGCTCCGGGCACGGCGAACATGATGATGAAGGGATCGATCCAGGATTGGAAGAGAATCACCATCAGGAAGTAGACCAGCACGATCGCCACCAGCAGGCCCAGCAGCAGGCTGCGGAAGGATTCCTCCATGACTTGGTTCTGCCCGCGGATCTTGATCTGGATGCTGGGCGGGAGTTTGCCAAGTGCTGCGACCTTGGCGCGGATGTCCCGAATGACCGACCCCAGGTCTCGCCCTTCCACGCTCGCTTCCACATCCAGCACGCGCTGCACCGTGTAATGGTTGATCGCGCTGGGTGTCACCTGGCGATACACGGAAGAGACACTGCCGAGTGTTTCCGAAGCGAGGCCCGGAAGGTCCGTGGGAGCGGGCAGACCGCCCGGCTGGAGCAGGGTGGCGGCGCCCGGCCCGGTGACGGGCGTCGAGGTCAAACCCTCGAGGGAGGTGAACTCTTCGAGGGGTACTTTCACGGCGACGAAGTAGTTCACGTTGTTGACAGGATTCAAGAAAAACGAAGGTGCAACCAGAGAACTGGAGGAAAGCGAGATCAACATGGTGTTGGCGACATCACGCTGGCTCAAGCCGATCTGCGCCGCACGCACGCGATCCACATCGACCCTAATCGTGGGGTAGTCCAATACCTGGGAGATATGAACATCAGTGACGCCGGGAATCCTTTCGAGGTCGGAACGTAAACGCCGGGTGAGGGGATAGGTCTGACTGAAATCCAGGCCCTGCACCTGAACGTCGATCGGCGCAGCCAGCCCAAAATTCAAAACCTGGGTGACGATGTCAGCGGGCTGGGACCAGACGCTCGAGCCCGGGAAATCGTGATGCAAGACACGCCGAATTTCCTGCAAGTACCCGAGGGTTGGGTGGTGCTTACGCTTGAGGGCGATCGAAATCTCGGCGTCCATGGGGCCGACGTTTTCACTGGGCACATAAGCCAGGTTGTAGGAAGAAGGCACACCAATCAGGTCGTTCAGGGCGTCGAGCTCATCGGGGGGAATGATGGCCCGGATACGGTCCTCAGCTTGCAGAACCAGTCTTTCCGTTTCCTCGACGCGGGTGCCCACCGGCGCGCGCAGGTGCAGCTTCATCAATCCCGCGTCCACACTGGGGAAAAAGTCCTCGCCGATCAGAAAGACCAACGGCAGCGAGGCCAGGCTGATCAAAGCCGCGATCGTCAGGGTGAAACCACGGTGGTCCAGGCCGGTCTCCAGAGCTCGCCCATAGGCGTTCCGGAAACTGTCGAAAGCCCGGTCGCGGGCGCGGTTGAAGGCAGCCGAAAGGCGGGCCAGCAGGGAAAGTTTTGCAGCGTGCTCGGCGTCGGCCACGGGGTCGATATGTCCAACCATTAGTTTGCGGTACATGGTCGTAACCAGCGTGCGCGACAGGACGTACGATGCGAGCATGGAGATCACTACAGCCAGCGCCAGGGGTGTGAAAAGGAAACGCGCCGGACCGTAGAGCAGTACTACGGGGAAGAAAACGATGCAGATGGCCAGGGTCGCGACAATGGCGGGTACGGACACCTCGCGCGCGCCGTCTAAGATCGCCACGGTCAGCGGTTTCCCGAGGGCAAGGTTGCGATGGATGTTCTCGACGGCCACCGTGGCATCGTCCACCAGCATTCCGATGGCCAGCGCCAGACCGCCCAGCGTCATGATGTTAGAAGTGTTGCCCGTCAGTTTCAGCCCGATGATGCCCACCAAGATGGACAAGGGTATCGACGTGCAGACGATCACCATGCTCCGCCAGCTTCCCAGGAAAATCAGGATCATGAAGGAAACGAGCAGAGAGGCTAGCACGGCTTCGCGGACCACGCTGGCAATGGCCCCGCGCACGAACACGGACTGATCGAAATCCATCTTGATGCCCAGATCCCTGGGCGCCACCGCTTTCACCAGCGGCAGGATGTTGCGAACTGAATCGACCACGTCCAACGTGGAAGCATCGGCGTGCTTGAGGATGGCTAGATAGGCAGCCCGCTTGCCGTTCACATGCACCATGCTTTCCTGGTCTGCGAACCCGTCTTCCACCCGGGCCACCTCGCCTATCAGGACGGGCGCTCCGCCCACCACCTTGATGGGGATCTGAGCAAATTCCTTCACCGCCGAGGGGCTGGAATTGAGCATGACGTTGTACTCGGTTTTTCCGATGCGGGCCGTTCCCGCCGGCACAATAATATTCGAAGACTGTAGAACGGTGACCACATCCCATGCGGAAAGCCCTTTGGCGGCAAGCTCCTTGGGTAGGACGTCGATAGTGATTTCGCGCTGTTTTCCCCCGTAAGGCCCGGGAAGCGCGATGCCCGGAATCGTAAATAACTGCACCCGGATGAAGTTGAGTGCGTAGTCCGCGATGTTTTGCTCCGGCATCGTGTCACTGGACAGCGTCAGTTGTGTGACGGGTACGTTGGAAGCGTTGAATTGGATGATGCCGGGAGCTTGCATCCCGGGCGGAAAGATCCGCAGAACGGTTTCGGAGGTGGCGGAAATCTGGGCGATCGCGCCGCCCACGTCCATTCCCGGCTGGAAGTAGACCTTCATCAAGCCAATGCCGGAAATGGATTCCGATTCGATGTGCTCAATGCCGTTGACGCCGGTGGAGTAAGCACGCTCTGAGATCAGGATGACGCGGCGCTCCATTTCTTGTGCCGACAGGCCCGGGTAGCTCCACACCACCATGACCACCGGGATGTCGATGGTCGGAAATATGTCGGCAATCATCCTGCTCATGGACAGGATCCCCATGAACACAATGAACAAGGCCATTACTGCAATGGTGTAGGGCCGACGAAGAGCGAGACGTACAATCCACATAGGTCAGACTTGCCAGGGTATGTCTGGGCGAATAAACCCTAATAAGGCCTTACGTGCCAGAACCAGGGTGTGATGGTCAGTTTAGACACGCTCCTTTAAGCATGTCCAATATAATATTCGTAGTATATTAAGACGCGGCGGATATTAAAGATGGAGATCCGACATTTGCGCTATTTTGTCGCTGTCGCCGAAGAACTGCACTTCGGCCGGGCGGCGCAGAGGCTGGGAATGGCTCAACCCCCGTTGAGCCAGCAAATCCGGCGCCTGGAGCAGGAACTGGGGGTGCAGCTTCTGCAACGCAGCAAGCGGCGGGTGCAACTGACCGAGCCGGGCCGCGCCTTCCTCGACGAAGCCCGCAAGGTCATCGCCCAGGTGGGCATTGCTGTCGCTGTGGCCCAGCGTGCTAGCCGTGGAGAAGTGGGAAGGCTGGCCATTGGTTTTCTGGGCGCAGCCACTTTCAGCTTGTTACCTGCGATTCTCAAGGTCTTTCGCCAGCGATATCCAGGAGTGGAAATTGAGTTGCACGAACTGAAAAGCTCGGAACTCATCCAGAGCCTGCACCAGGGGCGAATCCACGTGGGTCTGGTCCGCATGCCGGTGAATGACGAACTGCTTTCGGTGGAACCGATCCTTCAAGAAAAGCTCGTGGTGGCGCTTCCCGACCACCACGCGCTTGCCGAGAAACCCCGTGTGGATTTCCGCGACTTGGCCGGGGAAGCCTTTCTGCTGCCGCCGCGCCAGCTTGCCCCGGGGTTTTACGAGCAGTTGGCTGAGCTCTCGCAGCGAGCCGGATTCAGTCTGCGCATCGGGGCAGAAGCCAGCCAACTTCAGACCATCCTCAATTTGGTGGCGGCGGGCATGGGCATCACCGTAGTACCGGAGTCCGTCATGCAAATGGGCGGCCGGGGGGTGGTCTTCAAACGCCTGCCGGAACCGGAGCCCACCATGGAGATCGCAGTTGCTTGGCGGCGCGACGACCCGTCCCAGGTTTTGCATGCCTTCCTCGAAGTGGTCCGCGAAACGGCCCAGAAGAACGTAGTGGTGAAATGAAGCAGGCAGAGTTTCTGCCCATAAGCGTTAACCTAACCGCATCGGCCCTTAGCGAAGCCCGCCTAGGCGGGCGACATCCTGTGGCCCACGGCGAACAGCCGTGGGATGCAGATGGCATACGCCCTGCGTCAGCCCCGGCAGGGGCGGCATCATTTGTTCATCACCCCACCCAGGCAAGAAACAGTTCTGCCGCGACTGCCGCGTCCAGCCAGGGCGGGCGGTCTTTAGTGCTGAAGAACGCGTGAATCAAGATGTTCGTGTACGTGTGTGCCATCGCGGACCTCGTTCGAACGTTAACCGGATGTCGCCCCTGGCGGGGCTCATAACTCCTTCCTGTCGCGTTCTTTCCCACGGCTTTCGAAGCTGTAAAAAAATAAACAATTTCACGCAAAGACGCCAAGCCGCAGGGACTCGCAAAGAACAACTGCTTTGTTTTCTTTGCGCCTTCTGTTCTTTGCGCCTTTGCGTGAAATGCTTTTGCTTGTCCCGGAATTATTTCACAGCTTCTTTCGCCGTGGGCCAAATGATGACGCCCGCTACGCGGGCTTTCGGGCGCCGCAAGGCGTTCGGTTAACGCTTATGGGGTTTCTGCCGGGGCAGGCCACTCTCGCCTCCCGATTCCGGTCTCCTGCATCTGAGTCCTCAAATCATTGGAACCCTTAAACCCGTGAACGTTGACAGGCTGAGCGGGTAGGCCGTTTATCGTTCCCAGTCCGGCAAAGTACCCACTCTGCATAATTTCCGAGTCCGCCGTCGCTCGCCCAGAACTTCAGACTGCCCGTGTGGATTCATCGACAAACACGCGGCGACTGATCAGGATTGATTCCAACGCGGATAGCTGTTGCAGAGCCGGAGCTTTTCGCGTCAGCAATGTGCACGTCCGGCGGTCCCTGCAAATCCCCTTGTGTTTTGGCCTAGTTGTCGAATTGAGGAACTAATAATGCGTAGACGGATTGGCCGACCCGTTTTGCACGGACCACCATCCAAAGATTAGCCAGCTGAGTTCCGTTGCTCGCCCGCCACCAATTTAGGTTTTCGACGCCTTCGCCATCTGACAATTGCTCACGAAACACCCGGGAGATGACAGAGGCACTAGGAACGCGGAAATTTGGGTGCAACTGAATACCTCGTTCGCGGGCCAGCTCGTTCACGGTCACGTGAACCGCACGAAGTGCTTGGGCTGCCGGTGGCATAAACCCAAAAGCGGGCTGGTTGGGGTCGCCATCCCCTTTCTTGCTGGCCATCTTTGCCTCGATCGATATACAGGCGTGCGGCCAAGCCTTCACGAGACCAATTATCGCCGATGTAAAGCTTCCCTCAGGACAAAGCTCCTGCCGTACAGCCTCAATGGCTTCGAACGATATTTCGCCCCGTGCTAACGGTTTCACCATTGGGGCGTAGTAGGCGAATTCGCCTGCCAGTATGTCGACGAGTGACTCTTCGCAACTCTTGGGCTCATGAAGTGAATGAGTTCGTCTGAATTCCAACCGGCGCTGGTCGGTCAAAATCAGGAGATGCCCAAGCTCATGCCACTTTGTGAAGTAAGCCCTGCGGGCTTTGCTGCCCCGAGAGTCAACAATCGAAACGAAGGGGAGATCGAACCGCCTGGGGTGTACCAGCTTCAGCGTGATTCCGAACACGTCATCAGCTAATTCTTCTTCGAGTTCGGCAAATAACAGCTCCCCTCGATTTGCATATTCTTTGACGGCGCGTCGCAGATCGTCGTCGCGGTGGATTTCGATGAAAAGCGTCCCTAGCTTGTTCCCAACTAGAGACAAAAGCTCCGATGGCTTCCCGAAGCCTTTGAAATCATCGAGGAACCGCTTCACCTTCTTTTTGCAGTAGTCGACAATGCCTTCGACTGGAGCCGTGGTCGGCCGCAGTCCAAGGTCAGCCGCTAAAACGTATATGACCGGACTGTTATTCAGCTTCGTTCCCATTGCACTACCCAAAGACTTTTTTTATGGCCTTATAGAGACCCTCCCAATCCTCGACCTCGAAGGGCTTGATCTCTCGATTGCTGCGTCGCGCAATTACCGATCGGTGCGCTTCCAACAATTCCACAGTCTGGGAATAGGAAAGGTTCAAGTGTTCCGCCGCCTCCGCGAGAGCGGGGGGAATTACTACGGGTTCCTTTGCCGTGCGCGTCAGGGAATCATCGCCACGAAGCAAGTAGTCAATCGACGCTCCCAGTGCATTCCCGATTCTCAACACCGATTCAGAACTTGGATTCCGATGGTTATTCTCGATCTCACTCAAGAACCCCTTACTGATGTTGCTCATTTCTGCTAAACGGTCTTGTGTCAACCTCCTGTGTTCGCGAATCTCCTTGATCCTGTCACCGGCAGTAGGCATTTGCCCTCCCAAAGGATAGTAGTTATCTTACCGTAGAACATAATTCGCGCAAAGAGAAAAATCCCCCTCGACAGGAATTACTCTTGTTTTCTATACATGCCGTCTGTTAGACTATAGTTGAACATCTTTGAGGTGAGCGAATGGACACAGAAAATGTACTCTTCACTGAAAATGCTGAAGCCCAATTGGATGATCTGCTGTGGCGGATTTGCGAGGAAGTGCAGCTACCGCCTACACGTTACGAACAGGCCGTGGCTCGATACGAGGCTGTGAGTGAATGGCTGGAAAGGGAGGGGAGCGCCCTCCGCGACCTCTCTCCATCCATTTATCCCCAGGGCTCGATGCGAATCGGAACAACCGTGAAACCTCTTGGCCGGGAAGAGCATGACCTTGATTTTGTCTGCGAGTTCCAGGCCCGCTCAAATAGCTTCAAGTCTCCACATCAACTCATAGCATCCCTTGCGCTGCGTATCCGGCAGCATGAGACCTACGCCTCTATTGTAGAACTGAAGAATAGGTGCGTTCGGCTGAACTATGCAAATGAGTTTCATATGGACATCCTGCCTGCGTATCGCGATCCTCTTGCCGGTGCCAACTGTCTTGTAGTTCCGGACAGACGGTCTGCGTGCTGGAAGCCATCGAACCCCAAGGGTTATGCGAAATGGTTCGAACAGCGCTGTGATCTCGCCACAGCGTCCAAGGTGACCCGCCTTCTCGCACGGGCTGAGCCCATTCCGCTGCAACAGGGACTGAATGAGAAGGAAACCCTCAAGAAAGCAGTGCAGTTGCTGAAACGGTGGCGGGACATCCGCTTTCAGCATAAGCCCGATCTAGCACCGATATCGATGGTTTTGACGACCCTTGCAGCGGACAGATATACAGGCGAGATTTCATTGGCCAAAGCGTTGACTGGAATCCTCAAGGGAATATTTTCTCAGATCGATACTTGCCGCCCGCGAATTTACGTCCTTAACCCTGGAAATCCACTGGAGGATTTGAGTGAGCGGTGGGACGAAGAAAAAAAGTACCGCGCGTTCGTGGAGGGTATCACGGAGCTCGATGACGCTTGGGAAACAATTGTGCGGACCAGAAGTGTTCCCAGGCTTTCCCAGTTGTTAGAAGACTTGTTTGGGGCACCGACACAAGTGGCGCTTGCTAAGCAGGCGCGGCGGCTTCAGGAATTGAGGGAGAATTCGAATTTACGAATTGGAGCGGCGGGCCTGATATCAAATTCCCTGACGGCAGGGGTTCATGTGAGGAAGAATACTTTCCATGGCGAGAAATGAACATTTTAGTGCGGGCCGTTGTCTAACGTTTAGCGAGCAAATTCATAGGATGGCGGTCATTTGCCCATGGTTTAATCTCCATTCAATGCGCCGACAGGTGGAAGCACTGTGGTTCGGCGAGGTCCGGCCAACAGCCGTCAGCGATCTGTACACGGTTAGCCTTCGCCATCGTGCAAACTGGTGCCCAGAGGTGCGAGTAGCGTCTCCTGCTCTTCGCATTCGACCCGGAGCAAAATCCTTGCCTCATGTGTACGGTGACGGAAGCCTGTGTTTACACACACTATCAGATTGGCAACCCTCACGATTCATCGCCGATTTTGTTGTCCCGTGGGTCAGTATTTGGCTGTACTTCTATGAGGTATGGTTTGCGACCGGACTCTGGATTGGCGGTGGGACGCACCCTGAAAAGCCTGAGCATTGCAGTCAATTGACTCCCGGGAGAGCATGGTGACCTATAGGACAGAGGAATTAACGAGGATATACGAAAAAACCCGCGGGAAGTGCCATATCTGTCATTGCAACCTACCTTTCAGTGGATATGGAAGGCGTTGGCACGTTGATCATTCCCGGCCCCGCGCATTGGGTGGGTCCGACCATATGAACAACCTCTTTGCTGCTTGTATCACGTGTAACTGTAGCAAGCAGCACGGTTCCACCCGTGCGGCTAGAGCAACTTATGGGAAAAAGTGTGCCCCGCTGCCAATGGATAAGTACTCTAGCAAGGTTGCCGAAAACACTGTACTAGGCGGCCTGGCAGGCGCACTCGGAGGGGCGCTGATGCTAGGCCCTGCGGGTTTCTGGCTGGGACTTTTCATTGGAGGACTTGCTGGGAACGGGGCGGAGGTCGATAAATGACGCGCCGGATTTTATCAATCGATGGCGGCGGCATAAAGGGAGTCTTCCCAGCGTCGTTCCTAAGAAGCATCGAGGAAAGCGTTGGCCGGCCTGTCGCCGACTACTTCGATCTCATTGTGGGAACATCAACAGGAGGCATCATTGCCCTTGGGCTTGGGCTTGGGCTGCCGGCTAGCGAAGTGCTCCGATTCTATGAACGTCACGGCCCCGTGATATTCGGTGGCAGGCGACGATTCCAAGCATTGCGTCGATTATTCCGCGCAAAGTATGATTGCGTCCCTTTAAAACAGTCGCTCGAACAGGTTTTCCAGGCGCGCAAACTCGGAGAGAGTAAGAAGCGACTAGTGATTCCATCTCTGAACATCGAAACAGGCGAAGTTCACATCTGGAAGACCGCGCATTCGCCGCGGTTCGAACGTGACTACAGACATGCTGTCGTTGAGGTCGCAATGTCGACCACGGCAGCGCCGACTTACTTTTCCACTTATGTTTCGGCGTCCGGCACGCCTCTTATTGATGGTGGAATCTGGGCAAGTAATCCGGTCGCAATTGCTGCTGTGGAAGCGGTTGGAATCCTCCGCTGGGCGGCCAAAGACATCCGAATTCTCAGCCTCGGATGCACGACAACTCCGCTCGATCTGGACTGGGGACGTTCTCATTCTCTTGGAATGTATGGTTGGGCGAAAGGCAGCATAATTGATGTCTTTATGGCTGCACAGTCCAATTCGGCCACGGGGATGGCACAACACCTATTAACAGATAGTGGAAATTTAGTGCGAATAAATCCGTCCGTACCGGGCAACAGATATGCTCTAGACGACGCGAATGAAATTCTATCGCTGAAAGGACGAGGTGACTCCGAGGCGCGCAACGCTCTTCCCACACTCCGCCCTCAGTTCTTTGAAGAGGCTGTGGAAGATGACTTCGTGCCGTTCCACAAGCTGTAGCACAGTCAAAACGTTCGGCGGCAGGTTTGGACTGTGAACTGATTACGACGTTCTTCCGCCGCAAATGGGCAGAGGCACTACGCCGCGGGTTTTCGCTCTTCGATGTTGATTGGCAGTTGGCGCATATTTTGTTCAGAACGGCAGAGCAAGGCGCTCCGCGTCTAACTCTGCACGATCAGAGGAGGTAGCACAGTGCCTGACTCGATGACTATCACGATCACAGCAAAAACGATGGAAGGCTTGGGGGCAGTCGATCCTCAGGTCACAGTTGACATCATCGAAGTAACGCCGATCAGCCAAGCCATCGAACGTATATCCATCGCGAACTTCGACACTTCGGCAACATTTACAGTTCGCTGCCCGGATGGATTCCCAACCTGGCAGGTAAATGTCACATTCTCGAGATTCGACGTGGTCTCAAACGCTTCCAGTTCTCCGGCCTTTTTCTTCTCGCCGCGACCAAATGCGTCCAAGCTTCATGAGATGAAAGTGGTCCGTCTTTCCAGTCAGTGGACTCCTCAATTTACTCCCTTAGATGCGCTTCCTTTACCTCGTTTCGACCCATTGAAAAAGGTCCTGGCGGTAAGCAAGAGTGTAGATCTCAAGAAGGGACCGCGAGTGGGCGACCTTTGCGCAAACTATGACACACTAGCCGACGCTGCGCAGATCCTGGCGAAAACGGCGCTTCTAAATCTCTTTGCCGTCCTCAGCGATGAACAAGACCCCGAGTCCTCGCCCTCAGTTCCTTGGTTTAGCTATGTGCGCAAGATCGTGCGTATTGATCAGGAACGATTTCTAGCGGAGGTTGATCCGGCCTTGTTTGAGAACGTCCAGACGATCCTTAGCAAGCTGAACAGCACATACAAGGAACAGGGCTATTTCACTGAATCCCCCACGCTGCATAAAGTCAACATCCCCTCCCAGTACGATAGTGAACATAACCTGATGAACATCATCACCGTGAAAAAGCAATACGAACAAGGTAATGTCCAATTGACTTTGTCGTTCCTAAACACGCCTGGTGGTGTGGTCCATCTTCTCGATTGTGACATGGACGAGCACGCGAACATCCTCGCGCATGGCTTTGACCTAATCAAACATCTCATAAACGGTGGCACAAGCCCGATCGCCATGCACGAGTACATCGTGGAAGACTCTGCACAGCAGGCTCACGGCGTTGCACCCATCAATCTTGGTTATCAGCTCGTTTGACCTGCGCCTGTTGATAGTAGAAGGCCTCCTTGACCTTTTGAATCCAGGGTGCGTGAGGCTTCGGCACATATTGAGTTATTGGCGGGGTACCCTTCCCGGCATGCAACTACTTGACGGTCGGCAAACCGTAGATGTGGTCTGCGCTGTCATCTATGACGGTCGCGCTTGGATGACGGGTGACCCGGAGCCTATGGTGAGTGGACACTTCGCCGCATCACTGACGAGTAGTCGCCTGGTGTTGACCCTTCGCGAACTTCTGCCCAGTTGGCCGGGTAAGGCGCCTCTCGGCTAGTGTCCTAACCTTCATTAGCACTGTGCCGAAATGATTCGCGGGTGGCGCATACATTGAAGTCGATGTATGCGCCACATGTGGCGCTCCGGCGCGTGCCCAATCGCGCCTTAACGGAGTGAAGATGGATCCAAGTCGCGTTGACCCCAATAAACCAGTGCTTTCCCCTAGACAAGCCCACCCTCTCGCCATAGGGTAGTATCAGGGTTTAAGCAAGCGTAGCGCGGACCTGTTTTGTAGGTCCGCGGCTTTTTGTTGTCGATTGGGGGCAAACCTGCTTTGGCCCGATTTCTGTTCATCATCCAGAATTCAAGAGATCAGTTCACAGTCCATAGTTTACAGTTCATAGTAGAAATCGAGAGCGCCTTGACTATTAACTTTCGACTAGAGAATAGCTCGTACTACGGCCACCCGCGGAGTCTTTGATCAGGATGTGGCGATGGATCAAGTCGAGAATATCGCGGTGTGCCGTGTCCTGAGAGCACTTCGTCAGTTTTGCCCATTTTGTTGAGGTCAGCTTTCCTTCAAAGCCATCCAGCATCATATTCAGGATCAGGCGTTGCCGTTCGTTGAGCGGGGTGTTCGTGTGTTTCTCCCAGAACCGCGCTTTGCGAAACACGCCCGCGAGGGTGGTTTCGGTCCCGTCAAAAGCGCGATCAAGGCAGCCCAGGAACCATTCCAGCCAATCCGTAATGTCGAGTGTGCCTTTTTGCGCCCTTTCCAATACGTCGTAATAGGCGTTCCGTTCCTCGCGAATTTGCGCAGACATACTGTAAAAACGCTGTGCGCTTTTTTCTGACTGCGCCAGCGCCCCATCGGCAATGGCACGGGCGATTCGACCGTTGCCGTCGTCGAAGGGATGGATCGTGACGAACCACAAGTGGCCTATAGCCGCTCTTAGCACCGGGTCTGTGTCGCCGGGCTGATTTGCCCAATCGATGAATGCGCTCATTTCCGCATCGATACGCTGGGCCGCCGGGGCTTCATAATGCACGCGCTCATGACCGATCGGGCCGGACACAACCTGCATCGGACCTTTTGCGTCGTCGCGCCATGCGCCCACCCTGATTTTATGCAGACCGCTGCGCCCGGTGGGAAAGAGGGCGGCGTGCCAGTCGGACAGCCGTTCTGCCGTCAAGGGCTTGGCAAAGTTTTGCGTGGCGTCCAGCATCATCTCCACCACGCCTTCAACGTTGCGATCTGCCGGAACCAACCCGGCAACGTCCATTCCCAGCCGCCGCGCAAGGGAGGAGCGGACCTGTTCCGGGTTAAGGATTTCACCCTCAATCTCGCTGGACTTCAAAACATCAAGAGTGAGTGTTTCCAGGACAGCCTCTTTTCGGAGAGAAAAGCCCAGGGCCTCCATGCGCCCGATCAGGCGCCCTTGCCGATGGCGCACGGCGGCCAACGGCACAGCCAGCGCCTTTTGATCCCATCGAAATTTTGGCCAGTCGGCCCGTTCGTGGATATAGCAGCTCATTCTCCGTCCTCCATGCGGAGATTATAGCCGTTATTCTCCGCACGCTCAACGATAAAATACGCAAAATATGCGGAGATTACGAGCGGTATTCTCCGCAGGTCAAAGTTTGACGAAAATGCCAAGTGGGGTGAGCCGGTGTGGGGTGAGATTGACACCGCCATCCGGCATTATGACAAGCTCGTGGTGATCTGCTCCGAGCATTCGCTCCAAAGCCTGCCCGTCATTCGCGAAATCGAGCGCGCCTTGCAGAAGGAAGACCGCGAACATAGGAATGTTTTATTCCCCATCCGGATTGACGATTACCTCTTCGACAAATGGGAGCACCCCCGCAAGGCCGATGTGGTGAGCAAAGTGATCGGAGACTTTCGCGGGTCGGACAATCTCGCGACCTACTCAAAGGCCTTCCCCCGTTTCCTCGACGCCCTCAACCGGCCGCAGGAAGACTCAAAAACCGGGTAGCACCGCGTGGCGGCGCCGCAACCAAAATCTTGGTTTAGGTCCACGCCAAAGCGCCCAGACTTTTAGCTCCGCCGTGCCGCGAATCCCAAGCGATCCACTTGGCTGTGTAGTCGGCAAACCGTAGATGTGGTCTGCGCTGTCATCTATGACGGTCGTGCTTGGATGGCGGGTGACCCGGAGCCTATGGTGAGTGGACACTTCGCCGCATCACTGACGAGTAGTCGCCTGGTGTTGACCCTTCGCGAACTTCTGCCCAGTTGGCCGGGTAAGGCGCCTCTCGGCTAGTGTCCTAACCTTCATTAGCGCTGTGCCGAAATGATTCGCGGGTGGCGCATACATTGAAGTCGATGTATGCGTCACATGTGGCGCTCCGGCGCGTGCCCAATCGCGCCTTAACGGAGTGAAGATGGATTCAAGTCGCGTTGACCCCAATAACCTGTGCTTTCCCCTAGACAAGGCCACCCTCTCGCGATAGGGTAGTATCAGGGTTTAAGGGATGGAGATGATCCATGACGGTGACTCTGAAGTTCAAGCCGGAAGTTGAAGCCGGACTGGTGGCGCAGGCGCAAGCGAACGGAATGAGCGTGGAGGAATACGTTCTTTCGGTGGTGGAAGGCACGGTGCTACCTGCCGCAAAGAACCGGCTGTCGCCGGAGGAACGAGCGGCGGCGTTTGAGGCGTGGTCTACTCGCCATCGTCCTACTCCTCCCCTGTCTGATGATGCGGTCAGCCGCGAAGCCATGTACGAAGGCCGTGAGAGCTGATGCGTGTCCTCGTTGATACGAATATTCTGCTGCGCAGCGCCCAACCCAACCATCCCCTCTGCTCTCAAGCCACTTACGCCGTGTCGAAGTTGCTACGGCAAGAAGACTCCGTTTTCATTTGTCCTCAGAACATCGCGGAGTTTTGGAATGTCGCGACGCGCCCCGCCGACCGGAATGGACTCGGCTTCTCGCATGAGGAAGTGTTGCAGGAGGTCACCAGCATCGAGGAGTCCCTAACTCTGCTGCCCGACGTGCCGGCGATCTATGCCGCGTGGAAACGCATCGTGCACGACCACAAAGTCCAAGGCGTCAAGGTCTATGACGCGCGGCTCGTCGCGGTCATGAACGTCTACGCTGTGGAAAGCATACTTTCCTTCAATAGCGCTGACTTCAAGCGCTATGACCTCGTCACCGCGCTGCACCCTGCCTCCCTGCTCGCCTGAGGCCTTGGCGCGACTCTTCTTCAGCCCTTCCAGAAAGCAGGTAGCGCAGAGTTTATGTCTTTCAAACTCTGCGGCTTGCATACTTGAGAATGGGTTTACATGTGGGAACTATTGACTATCGCAATGGTCACGTGAAACGGTCGCTGCCAAACATCTCAGGGGAGACCCGCAAAGTAATGCGCTGTTGCGTGTAACTCTGCACTGAAATACCGTAATTTCTTGTCTCTTTGGCATGTTTTTGGAAATCATTTTTGACTTGGGTGTGGCCCGGTCGTGGAGCGGCGGTGGAACGTAGCCCCGGGCGTCAGCCCGGGGTTCACGAGCACCCCTCACCCCTCTCCCCGCGCGGCGGGGAGAGGGGTGCCGGAGGCGGGGTGGGGGGCCGAATTTCCCACGGCTTGCGCAGCGGTGAAATAATCCCTGGATGGGCAAAAGCTTTTCACGCAAAGGCGCAAAGTCGTAGAAGGCGCAAAGAAATCAAAGCAGTTGTTCTTCGCGAGTCTTTGCGCCTTGGCGTCTTTGCGTGAGCTTGTTTATTTTTTCACAACTTCTTGCGCCGTGGGCTATGATCTTCCGCCCACGACGAGGGCTGGCGCGAAATGGCGCAAAAAAAGTGCAAAAGGGGGAGGGGTACACTGTTGGGTCGCGCTGTCTCCTATCCCCCTGGAGCGTTGACAGGCTGCGTCTTGCGACCTAAGATGGCGCGGCAGGTGGGCACAGTCGACCATCCATGTCGCGCAGGGAACGCGAGAGGAGGAGGGAACCATGCAGCGACGATCCTTCATTGCCACGGTCGCCACCGCGGGCGCGAGTTTTGCGGTCAATCCCGGGGGAGCAGCCAAGGATTGGAGCCTCCCGAAAGTCGCCAGGTATCCGGACGAGGCGATTGAAATCGTCGATCCGCGTTTTGCCAAGTATCGCCAGAACAACGCCGCCCTCGAGCGGCTTTACACCGGGGCGCGCTGGGCGGAAGGCCCGGTCTGGTTTGGTGACGGGCGGTACCTGGTTTTCAGCGACATTCCCAATAACCGCATGTTGCGCTGGCTGGAAGACACGGGCGAAGTCAGCGTTTTTCGTTCTCCCTCCAACTACACGAACGGCAATACGCGCGACCGGCAGGGGAGGCTGATCAGTTGCGAGCACGACTCGCGTCGCGTGACCCGGACGGAACTCGATGGGACGATCACGGTCCTCATCGACCGTTACCAGGGCAAACGCTTAAACGCTCCCAATGATGTTGTGGTCCACTCGAACGGGAGCATCTGGCTCACTGACCCGGGCTACGGCATCATGGGCAATTACGAGGGTCACAAGGCGGCATTTGAGCTGCCTGCCAATGTCTATCGGCTCGACGCCACGACCCGTGAGGCCACCGTGGTAGAGGGCGACATGCGGCGGCCGAACGGCCTGTGTTTTTCTCCCGACGAGAAGAGACTCTACATTTGTGACACCGGGTCGACTGACGGGCCTCAGTATCCCCACAATATCCGCGTGTACGACGTGGTGGATGGCTTGCGCCTGGCCAATGGCCACGTCTTCGTCGAGATGGGCGCGGGCCTTGCGGACGGCATTCGCGCGGACCTGGACGGCAACATCTGGGCGGGCGCCGGATGGGGAGGCGAAGACTTCAGCGGCGTGCACGTCTTCGCTCCCGAAGGCAAACTCATCGGCAAGATTCATCTGCCCGAGATTTGCGCCAATATCTGTTTCGGCGGCGCGAAGCGCGACCGCCTGTTCATGGCGGCGAGCACTTCTCTTTACTCGCTTTACGTTGGAACTCAGGGCGCGCTGGTGCCCTGAGCCGGCAGGCTCCGCGGCGAGGGGAAATTCCTGAATTGCCCCGACCGGGAAAAACCCGGCGCGGCCCCCGCGGAGGTCACTTTGAGCGGAGGTGCGACGATGAAGTTCCGGCTAATGAGTCTGGCAATTCTTGTAGTGGTCTCGATTCCAATGGGCAGGGTCGCGTTCGGGGCGGCGGGGTCTCAGCTTCCGGTCAGGGGACTTTACCTGGGGGCGCCCAAACCGGAAGAAGTTCCCCTCACCGTCCGGTTCATTCGGGAGGTGCTGCCCAAAGAAAGCGTCAACCTGCTGGTGATGGAGTTCGATTATCGCTATCAGTACACCAGCCACCCTGAAGTGGTGGACGCCGATGCGCTTTCCAAGGCTGACGTGAAAGCCCTCGTCGCGGCCTGCCGGGAAGCGGGAGTGCGACTGATCCCTTTGATTAACCAACTTGGGCACCAGTCGTGGGCGGAACAAACTTTCGGCCTGCTGCGCGCTCATCCCGACTTCGACGAGACCCCGGGAAAATACCCGAAGAACAAAGACATCTATTGCCGAAGCTTCTGCCCGCTTCATCCCGCCTTGCACAAGGTGGTGTTCGACCTGATGGACGAGCTAGCAGACGTTTGCGAGGCCGATGCCGTCCACGTGGGCATGGACGAGGTCTTTATTCTTGCGGACCCGGATTGCCCGCGCTGCAAATCCCGCAACCACGCGGAGCTCTTCGCGCAGGAGGTCCGCACTCTTCACGATCACCTGGCGGAGATGCACCGGGAAATGTGGATGTGGGGTGACCGGCTGCTGGACGGCAGCGTGACCGGAGTAGGCGAGTGGGAAGGCAGCGAGAACGGGACGGCTTTTGCCATCAACCTGGTCCCGCGCGATATCGTGATCTGCGACTGGCATTACGATTCTGTTCCCGCCACCGCGGCGTATTTTGCCGCGCAGGGATTCCGAGTGCTCTACGCGCCATGGCGGCTGACCCAGGTTGCTCTTGGCGAGCTGGATTTGGTCCGCTCCATTCGCGCCCACGCCGACCAGACCATCGCGCCCCGCATGCTCGGCGTTCTCCAGACCAATTGGGCAAGTACCAGCGATTTCATCAAAGCCTACAACGGAGACGCCTCGGCGCCCAAGGAAAGCGCCGAGGCCGCCTACACTTTCAAGGCTCTTTTCAATACCATCCGGGCCTCGCAGTAGACTGCCTCAGTGGGGTGGCCCGGGCGAGTGTCATGTCCCGCCTTGGGCACTCCAACGACGCGCGCCGCCTCCGCCCCGGGACAGAACAGGCTGCGGAAAAACTGCCAAAGCTGTCATCCTGAGCGAAGCGAAGGACCTCTGTATTTGAACTTTCAAGCAAATACGGAGGTCCTTCCTTCGGTTCACTCAGAGCCTGCCCTGAGCGAAGCGAACGGGACCGGCTTCGCCTCCTCAGGATGACAGTGTGAAGCGTTTTTCCGCAGCCTGAGAAGTGGCTCGCAGATTGACCGACCGTTCCGGTTGAAGTAATCTTGGCTTCCAGCGCGAGAAATTTCTGAGAGCGGGGAGTCATCACCGACCCCGCCGCGGCCGGCCCAGTATGCGGACACAAGCAATCTCTCTCCTTCGCCAGGCTTTAGGGGATCCTGACGCTGAATTCCGCGATGGACAGTGGGAGGCAATCTCCACCCTGGTCCAAAGGCGCGCGCGGCTGCTGGTGGTTCAGCGAACCGGATGGGGCAAGAGCCTGGTCTACTTCCTCGCCACGAGATTCCTTCGCGATCAGGGGGCCGGGTGCACGCTTCTGATTTCGCCTCTCCTTTCGCTGATGAGGAACCAGATCGCGGCCGCGCGAAACATCGGAGTCAAAGCGGAGACGATCAATTCCACCAACCAGGAGGATTGGCTACGGATTGAAGACGGACTGCGGAAAAACCAGTTTGACGTGCTCTTGATATCCCCGGAGCGACTCGCCAACGATGACTTTGTCAATCGATGCCTGCTACCGATCGCCAACAAGGTTGGGCTCTTCGTTGTTGACGAGGCCCACTGCATCTCCGACTGGGGCCACGACTTCCGCCCCGACTACCAGAGGATCGTCAGGATCCTGAGAGCCCTTCCCCACAACATCCCTGTGCTGGCCACAACCGCGACAGCCAACGACCGGGTCGTAAGAGACATCCTTCAGCAGCTCGGACCGAACTTGGGGGTCCAAAGGGGCCCCTTGACCCGGGCCAGTCTAAGTCTCCAGAACATTTACCTTCGTTCGCAGGCGGAGCGGATGGCTTGGCTTGCGAACGTTCTTCCAGGCCTGGCTGGAAGCGGCATCGTCTACACGCTCACCGTTCGAGACTCGGAGCGTCTGGCGGAATGGCTCAAGTCCCAAGGCATCGACGCGGAGCCTTATCACGGCGCCATGGAGACAGAGCAGCGGGAAGCCCTGGAAAACCGGCTGCTCAACAATGAAGTGAAAGTGCTGGCGGCTACGGTTGCTCTCGGGATGGGTTTTGACAAGCCGGACCTCGGATTCGTCATTCACTTCCAGCGGCCCGCCTCCGTCGTGCACTACTACCAGCAGGTGGGGCGAGCCGGGCGCGCGGTCGATAACGCCTACGGCGTTCTGCTGAACGGAGAAGAAGACGACGAGATCGCCGACTACTTCATCCGGACGGCCTTCCCCACAGCCGAGGAGGTGAATCAGCTTTTGGCGGCGATGCGGGCCGCAAACGACGCGCTGACGGTTTCCAAGCTGCAGCAGGGCGTGAATCTGCCGATAGGGCAAATCGAAAAGATTCTGAAGTTCTTGCTGCTCCAATCGCCGGCGCCAATTCAAAGGATCCCTTCCGGACGGGGTTCGGCTTACGTCCTGAATCCAGTGCGTTGGCAGATGCCCATGGATCGGATCGAACGGATTACGAATCTGCGCCGGCAAGAGCAGGAACGAATGGGCATCTACATGAACACCCGCGATTGTCTGATGCAGTTTCTGGCCGAGGAGCTCAGCGATCCAAACGCCGCTCCTTGCGGTAAGTGCGCGAACTGCGCGGGCCAACTCTTACCGGAAGGCCACCCGGAGGATCTTGCTCAGGCAGCGGCGGAGTTCCTCAATCGTCTGGAAAACGTTATCCTGCCGCGCAAAAGGTGGCCCGCCGGTCTCGCCGATCCAGCAATGAAAGGGAATATTGCGCTGGAGTGCCAGGCGTCGGAAGGACGCGCGCTCTGCCGCTGGGGGAACGCGGGCTTCGGTGCGCTGGTTCGGTGTGGCAAGCAGCGGGATCACCGTTTTGACGATCAACTCGTCGATGCCGCCGCGCGCTTGATCAGGGACCGCTGGAAGCCTGACCCTAAACCAGGTTGGATGACCTGCGTTCCATCGAGGCGGCATCAGACTCTTGTTCCGGACTTCGCGCGGCGACTGGCCCGTCGGTTGGGACTTCCATTTGTGGAATGTTTTCAAAAGGTGAGGGACACTGAGCCCCAGAAGACGCGGGCCAACAGCTTTCAACAGGTTCATAATATCGCATGGGCTTTCGACGTGGATGGAGCCATGGTCAGGCCGGAGCCCGCCTTGTTGATAGATGATATGGTAGATTCAAGGTGGACGTTTACGGTGCTGACGGTTTTGCTCCGTAAGGCCGGGAGTGGACCTGTCTATCCATTTGCACTTGCGGACAGTTCATCGGAAAATAGTGATTAGGAGATTCGAGTGGAGTCGACTCTGACGCCGGACACACAAGCAGTTCTCCTGCTTTGCGCAGAACTCGGCCAAAGGGGTGGCAACGGTCTGAAACCCCTCGGCCTCCGGCAGTACAATGCCCTGGCGTCGTGGCTGAAGGGCCAGGGCTTGCGGCCGGGGGACCTGCTAAGCACAGATTGCCGGATCAGGCTCGAGGGGTTCCTGTCCCCGGAAGTGGACTCGGTTCGCGTCACACAACTGCTGGATCGCGGCGCCGCTCTTGCGCTGATCGTGGAGAGGTGGGAGAGAGGCGGACTCTGGGTGATCAGTCGCAGTGACGCGTGCTATCCGGAACGTCTGAAGAGGTATCTCGGACAAACGGCTCCGCCGCTACTCTACGGAGTTGGCTCCAAGGATCTGCTTAATCGTGGGGGCCTGGTAGTTGTCGGGTCCCGTGAGCGCTCGGAGGAGGACGGCGAGTTCGCCCGCCGGATTGGCGAGCATTGTGCGAAGGAAGGCATCGCAATTATTTCCGGGGCAGCCAAAGGGATTGACCGCGAAGCAATGTCCGGCGCCCTGGAGTCCGGCGGGTGGGCTTTGGGAGTTCTTGCGGAAGGCTTAGCCAGGACGGCCACTTCGGGGCAGTACCGCTCGGACCTCGTGAGTGATCGTTTGACCCTGGTGTCTCCTTACGACCCGGATTCGAGATGGTTCGCCTATGCCGCCATGGAGCGAAACAAGCTGCTCTATGGCCTGGGCGATGCTGCGCTGGTGGTGGCAAGCTCAGCCGAAACGGGAGGTACGTGGGCAGGGGCTACGGAGGCACTTCAGCGCGGTCGTGTGAAGGTGTTCGTCAAATCCACGGGAGCCGTGGCCCCAGGGAATCCTAGGTTGCTCCGCAACGGAGGTCTGCCGTTTCCTGCGGAGCCGTGGCAGAATCTTCGGGCACTGTTCACTCCGCCGGAACAGAAGAATGGAGAACTGTTTTCTCCGACCGCCAAGCAGCACCCTCCTATGGAAGAGAGCACAGACGGAGTGGCACAAGGCATCATCGACACTCCTGTTTCCGCAGAAACAAGTGCGGGCGCAACGTTTCCCCCGTCCCCAGATATGGTCAAACCGGCAGAAGAGACGCCGCCCGCCGCAGCAGACGCATGGTGTTGTGACGCTTACTCCCTGGTCATCGAACAGATGTTGATCCTCCTTAAGGAACCTCGAACGGACGAATGGCTCGCGGACAAGATGCGGGTACGTCCCCCACAGATCAAGGATTGGTTGGCCAGGGGCGTCCTCGAAGGCCACATCACGAAGCAGAAAAAGCCGGTTCGCTACGTCGCCCACTCTCCCGCCCTTTTCAAGGATTAGCGCCTATACTGCGGAAGCTGAGCAATAGCTCAGCACTACAACACGCCATCAACCTGTTAGCCCTTTGCGGACCGCGCCTTCAAGTACGCCTTCCAGGGCTCCCAATAGTATCGGGGCCAGCCCTCGCTGACCCCTTTGTGGTCATGTTGTGGAACCCCCACGTGGACCAGGTCGATCCTGCCGCCGCCCGCCGCCTTGGAAAAGCAGGTAGCGCGGAGCAGGTCGCGCAGAGTTGTGCGCGCCGCGCACTACGCCGCGGTTCTGCAGGCGATAACTGCCACCAGGCTCGTTCATTTGCGGGGCGAAAAGCCGCGGAGTAATCCCGCTCCGAGCGGGATAACTCCGCACCACCGGCTTGCCCCCCTATCAGATCGTGTCAACTAAATAGTTGACACTGGAAACCTTTTGGTTTACAGTAGAAAAATGGTCGTCGGCTTCCGACATAAAGGGCTGGAAGAGATCTACCTCACCGGCAAGACACGCCGGATCGACGCCCAATATGTCAGGAAGTGCGTGCGTATTCTTCAGTCGCTGGAAGTGGCCACGCAGCCGGAGGAGATGAACCTGGCCGGGTACAGGTTCCACCGCCTGCGCGGCAGCCCGCAGAGATGGTCGGTGCGCGTAACCGGAAACTACCGCATTACCTTCGCCTGGTCAGGCGAAAACGCGGAGGCTGTCGACTTTGAAGACTACCATTAGGGAGGAAACGATGGATCGTAAGAGCGGATTGCCACCTGTCCATCCGGGAGAGATTCTCAGGGAAGACATTCTTCCCGAGGTCGGCCTGTCCGTCACGGCCGCCGCGAAAGCGCTTGGCGTGTCGCGCCAAATGGTTCATGACATTTTGGCCGAGCGGAGGCCTCTGTCTGCGATCATGTGCCTGAAGATTTCCCGCCTGCTGGGCAGCACTCCCGAATTTTGGATGCGCTTGCAAGCAGAGTACGACCTGAAGAAGGCGGCCCAAAACAAAAAGGTCATGGAACGCGTCGCGCAGATCGTGCCGGTGCAGTGACAAGCAGAAGTTCATGCCTGACTATTTTCATCGCGCCTATGCCCGAGAACAAGCTTCGTTGGGTGAACAGGAGTTAGCCAGACCTTAGCCAGGACATCGGCTCGAAGACTACAGAAAGCTCGCATGGGCGCGTTGCCTCCCAGGTATTCATTTGTGCTCAATCCCCACGAGGATTATCGCGTCACGAGTTGTCCTGGCTGCAAAGCCAAAACCAGGGGACGTAAGATTCCTTTAGTCATTCACGTGGACGGAGCAGGGCTTTTGATTCTGCGCAAGACGTGCCGTCTCCGCGCTACCTGCTTACAGACAGTTGAATCTCGCTAAGTTATTGATTCTACGTACACCGGAATCTATCTCCGACAGACCCTTAGGGGTTCAATTCCCCTTGGGGGCACAATTTATTGGTTGACAACTTATGAGAATTAATGTATTGTGCTTCCATGAGAGAATATAATCGGCAGCAGGAGCCGATAGCCTGCGAGTGTGGCGTTAAACTAAAGTGCGGTACTGGCCTCCCTCAACACAAGAAATCGCTGCTGCACTGTCGTGCAGACCGTCTGCGTGCTCTCCTTGATACTTGCCTTAATTTCTCATTGATCGGTAAACGCCTTGGCGTTAGCCGCGAGCGTGTTCGCCAGTTGGCCTCAAGACTCGGCTACAAAAGTATGGAAAGAAGGACTTTATGTAGGCTCAAGAGAAGGGAACAGGAAGCCATAGAATACCCAACGATTACGGCTCTACGGCAGTCGTGTCCCTATCCGGTGCAATTAATCAGGCTTCCAAGCGCTAGGGGGGATTTACGATTCTATGCGACTGAAGTCATGATCTTGGGCAAGAGATGTGCGATTCATAAGGCCAGCTATCAGAGCAGAGAAACGGTGCATTTTAATTACAGTCGGGGCTACGGCGGCCTTTCTGAATTCTCCCTGGTGCTTATCCCTGACGGAAGATGGATAGTGTGCCGAAGTCTCAAATCAGGGAACACCTGCTTTAAGCTCGGAGAAAGACTACTGCCGGGAAGAAAGGGATCGTTTCACGGCTGGAATGAGCGCATAGGTGCGTGGCACATTCTGGAAAGCTAGAAGCAGGTAGATACAAGCACAGAGTTTCGTTTCTCAGAAGCTCTGCGGCTTTTTGCTCTTCGCGGGCCAGCCCGTTCATCCTGCGTGACGTTCAGCGAAAATAAGGTCTGCACAACAGCGTCCACATGTTAACCAATGAGTGGACGTTCATCAAAATAAGAGCCGCAGAGTTTGAACTGCACAAACTCTGCATTGCAATACCGTAGATTCTTGTTTTTTAAGCAAACATTTTGCGCCTCTCGTAGGGGCACCCCTCGTGGGTGCCCTTGCGCAGGGCAGGCACGAGGCATGCCCCTACAAAACACGTTTGGTTGCGGCTTCGCCGCGCTGCGCTACCCGCTCCCAGGTGCAGTCATTCCCGCTTTCGCGGGAATGACCAGTGTCTTGAAAGGAATCCCAATCCAAACGAACCCGCTCCCGACGAACCCCGTCGGTTGCGGCGATTGCGCCCTCGTGCTCCCGGAAGTATGCTAACTTGAAGGATAGGCAGGGGGCAGGGAAGTCCCCGTTCCCGAGAAATCCAGAAGGCTATGCGGGCGGATCGCTTCTACGAATTGTTGAACCTGAATCGGGTGCTGCCGAGCCACCGCTTGAAGTTCGCGGGGCTGCTGGGGATGTATGGGCTTCGCCGCCGGCACCTGTGGCTGCGCTTCGATCCGGTGATGTCGTGCAATCTGCGCTGCCAGATGTGCTACTTCAGCGAACCGAACTACGTCAAAGAGCACACGGGACGTTTCAGCCCCGCCGACATCGAAAGACTTGCCGAGGTCTTCTTCCCCTGGGCGATGCAACTCTACATCGGGTGCGGCACCGAGCCCACCACGTACAAAGGATTTGTCGATATTATCGCGTTGGGGAAGAGGTACAAGATCCCCATGGTGGGGATGGTTACGAACGGCCAATTGCTGACGGCGGAGCATCTCGAGAAGTTTGTGGACCTGGGGCTGGACGAGCTGACGCTTTCTACGCACGGGGTGGAGCGCGAGACTTACGAGCGGATGATGCGCCGCGCTTCCTTCGATAAGTTCCGAGAGGTCCTCGACCAACTCGAGGCGGCGAAGCAGCGCCGGGGATCGGAGCGTCCCGAGCTACGCCTGAACTACACCGTGAACGCGGAGAACCTGGACGAACTCGGCGGTTTCTTTGACGTGTATGGCAAGTACTCGCTACGCACCTTGCAGGTCCGTCCCATTATCGACCTGGGGGATACGGAGTACACCAATAAGGATATGCGCCCGTACGTGGAGAAGTACAACCGAATTCTCGCCGCGCTGGAAGGGAAGTGCCGGGAGAGAGGAATTCGCCTGCTGGCCAATTACGAGAACGTGACGTACGAGAAAAAGAGCACGCGGGGGGCGCTTATCCCGGAGGTGCTCGTCTACATCAGCCCCGAATCCATTTCCAAGCCGGAATTCGACTGGCGGAGAGAATCCTATCTTGATTACTGCCGCCGCACCCGGTGGGCGCGGCATTTGCTCAAGGGTGTCTTTTCACCCGCCGCACGGTTTGAGGCCGCCAGCCCCTACCTTTCCTACAAAGTCGTCGACCAATAATCGCCCTACCGGCCCCTTCCGCGCTTGCGTTGTCATTCTGAGCGAGCGCAGCGAGCGAAGAACCCCCGCAGTTCACTTCTTTACTGATCCAAACCAACTGCCGAGGTCCTTCGCTGCGCTCAGGATGACAGCGAATGACAGCAGGGAAGCGTTTTCCCGCAGCCTCCAAAGAGACCTACCACGACCGGCCGACGTAAATAGTGTAAGACCGCAGAATCCCATCCAGGTTGGGATTCATGTAATCCCGGTAGCTGCCGTATGAGAGCAGGAAGCCGGCGTCGAACCCCCGCGGCAGAAGGTAATAGAGCTTTCCTTGGCCGATCAGTTGGGGAACATTCACCTGCGAGACTTGCGTTGCTCCCACGGTGAGAGCGTCGAGGGCTTGCTGGAAAACCACCGGGTCGAAGCTGCCTTGCTGCACGAGGGGCCCGTTGCCCAAGAGCAAATAATCATTGGGATTCACGTCCGGCCGCATCCCGCTATGCGCGGAGTTGTGGGTAAGCGCCAGGTTCAGCCCCAGGCGTTTCCTGAATCTGTAATCGGAACGTACCCAGTAGGTCTGGCTGAGCTGCCGGAAGGGCATGAAGGGCTCATCTACGACATAGCCAGCCGCGGAGTCGTTCTGGAAGGCCATGTAAGTGGTCAGATTATTCTGCTGATAGGAATACCCGAGATCCAGGTTCCAATCGGGGAGCGGCGCGAGGGTGGCGTCGGCGCTGTCGACGTAGAAGCGATTCCGGCGCGCAATGGTCGGGAAGGCGTTTTGAATAATGATGCTGGTGGTGTTGGTAAAGGACAGCCAGCGGGTGGGCAGCAGGGTAACGTCCCCGAAGATGCGGCTGTTGCTGCCGGGATCAAGCAAATAACCGGGAGCGTGGGTGCCGGTGAAATCGTAGCCGGCGCGCGCATTCCAATAATGGCCGGGGTGATAGCGCAATGTAAGGCCCCCGTTGTTGCCAAATGACGACGGAACGACATAGCGCAGGTCCGTGTTATCAAAGGAGTAAATTTGTGGCCACAGGAAAGCGTTGGAGCGGGTGATGCCCAGCCGTTGATAATGCGTCTCCAGCTCCAGATGCTTGGTCAGATCATAATTCAGCTTCAGGCCAGCCCAGTGCTTGTGATAGGACATGTTGCCGAAGAGCGCGAAGTAGGGCACAAACCCGTTCACCAGGTTCTGCCGGCGATAGTCGGCGGTGAGGCGCAGCCGGTCGTAGGGATGCCAGACCAGGGTGGTGTTGGAGTCGAAGCCGTTTTGGGGATTGCGCGTGAACCTGTCCCGCCCGCGCCGGTAGGTCACGTCGCCCGAGAAAATCAGCTTGGGCGATGCCGTCCAATTCAGTTTCAGCGCGTCAGCCGAATACTGGCTGGCGGCGGGGATATCCAGATAATAGGTGCCCGCCGGCGTGTCGGGCACGAACACCGGACCGGGCTCGACTTCGTTCAGCATGGGTCCCAAGAGGGCGGACGGGTAGGGAAGCCGGTCATTGAAGCTGCTGTAATCATGTTCGTAAGTCAGATTCACGCCACCCGCTTTAACTTCCACCCCTCCGCCGATATCCCGGTTCGTGTAGTTGAGCGACTGCAAGCGCGAGGTAAAGTGGCAGGTCGAGCAGGAGGTGTCAGTATTCTCGTCAAGGTAGGCTAGTTGTGTGTGTCCGACCCTGGCCTGCCAGCCGCCCTTCACAAACAGATGCACCGGTAGACTGGGCACCTTCACCCGGGCGTAGGCATTGCCCATGCGGCGCTTGACCCCGAAGACGGACCCCGCCGGGATGTTATCACTGGTTTCGATGTCGGGTGAAATGACTCCCGAGTAGAAGGGGTAATTGTCCTGCTGCTGGACGAAACTGCGCAGGTCGGCCCGCGCTTCCAGCGTCTCGCCCACGTTCAATTGGGTAGCGACGTCGAAGTCCGACCCGGTCAGGACGGTGCCCCGGGTCAGCAGGCTGAGGTGGTGGGGAACGGAAACGAAGTCCCCTTCGAAATCCCCTCCCTCCGCTTCCTGCAGGCTGTCATACTCGCCCACGCGGCCACCGTATCCGGTGACATGCGTGAAGCGGTAAGCACCCGGGGTGAAGTACAAACCCCAGGAGTTGTTGGGAGCGGCAGCGTCAGCCCCCGGCAGCGCCCCGCCAGCGGACAACCCGCCCGGAAAAGCCCCCATCATGGCGCTGAGTCCGCCGGTGAAAGGAGCACTCAGCGCACCCATCATGCTGGAGTGCGCGGCCACGGGAGACACCCATCCGGCGCGCAAAGCTGATGCCTGGGGAGAAACCATCCGGCCCGGCGAGACAAGGCTTCCAGGCAACATCGCGGCATGGGCCGCCACCGGCGCCAGAGCCATGCGGGCGAAGTGCGAATCAGATAATCCCGTCAGGGTGGGCTGAGGGAAACCGGGGACGCCCAGACCGCCCTTGTCGACGAAGCGGGTTCCCCCGGTGGGCGTGGGGACATCACTGCCGTGAATCGACCCGTGGCAATTCGTGCAGCGGTCGGCCAGGGGCAAGCCGGCTCCATCATGGTGGCCGGCATGGCACTGCAAGCAGAGCGCGGGCATACTTACCGTGAGCAGATTCGTGTTCGCGGAGCCGTGCGGTGTGTGGCAGATCAGGCAATTCTCCGTCACCGGAGGATGCTGGTACATGTACGGCCCGCGGTATTGCGCATGGCAGCTAAGGCAGAGTTGATTTACGTTCGCCAGGCGCAGATTATTGCCCGCCGCGCCGCCGTGTGGGTCATGGCAATCCACACAAGCCATCTTGGCTTCGCGTAGCGGGTGGTGGTAGGGAAGGTTCGTCTGCGCCCGCTGCGCCGGGTGGCATTTCAGGCAGGCGTCGTTGGTTGCGGAACGGCGGGAGAGCAGCATGCCGCTCTCCGGTACAAATTTCTCGACGAAGGTCGTATGGCCAGGGGAGGCCGCATCGAAATTCGCGTGAGAGCCATTTGCGGCGGGGGCCGCTTGGGCATGCACCTGGTGGCAGTCAGTGCAGCGGACGTTCTCGGCCGCATGGCGGCCTGCCAGCCAGTTGCGGCGCCTCTCGTCTTGGACGTGACAGCTCAGGCAGACGCCGTTCGAATCCCGGGCCGGTCGGGAACGAAAGCTGATGATTTTCGCCACATCCCCGGAGCCATCCACGTGCAGGCTTCCAGCGCCGTGGCAGTCCTCGCATTCGACACCTTGCTGGGCGTGAAAGGCGTGTCGGAAATTGCCACGGACCTCGGCATGGCACAACGCGCACGCATCCGTCCCGACCCGTGAGGCTGCGGCCACTTCCACGTACTTCGCAAAGGAGCTAAGCCCATGCTTTGACTTTTCGTCAACTGACGCGTCGTTGGGGGACCTCGCCCGGGACTCGCCCAGGCATATCGCGCAGGTCATGAGAACAGCAAGCCCGACCCTGCTATAACGACTGAAAGCCCGCATGAGAGCCTCCCATCGGGGTGTTAGGAAAACCGAAAAAGGCGGGTGATGAATCTCACGCCCGAGGCCAAGAGATTAGCACAGTAGAAGGGGACCATCCAACCCATGTTGAACCACGTCGAACGGACATAAGCACAACGTCTGATAAGTTATAATCCAGTAAGCCAACGACATAGTACTAAAGACCCATTTTCATTCCGCAAGACCCCGGCGCCTACTTACTTCCATACCCACTCAGAAGGAGGTGCCACATGAGTATCCCTATCAAGGGGCATGGCCCCAAAACCTACTTCGCCCATCTTACAGGCAAAGAATTCCACGAACTACTCAAATTTCTGGAGGACCAAGCAATCCAAAATCAGAGCTATATGAGCGTTCGCATGGCTGTCTTTCTTGCCGAACGGATTCGACCGCAGCTCCGTGAGCAGGGCTTCTTCAAAATCATCGAAGAATACGAACTGCCCGTTTTTATCGCCCCTGAAACGTCTGAGGGGTTTCCTGTCGGAAAAATCTAGGCAATGGGAGGATCTCACTGTGAGTGAGTGTGAATATGGGAATACAACCAACGAAAACAGAGCCTTCCTACAGAGGAAATCTAAAAGCCCCTTGCCAGACATGAGCGCAGAAGAACGTTATTACTCTCGTTCTCTCAAAATCAGGCTCGGTGTTCTCGAATGCCTCATCAAACTCGCGCTTCAACAGAAACTCCGCCCTCAACCTCCCTGGCAATCTTTTGAAGATTTGGGAAGCTACTGCGCAAATTACGTCTTTAGTTCCGGCTGGGACGGCAAGCCTGCAAGTAGTGTGACGGCCGCCCGTTGGTGCAAGCAGTTTTTTTATTCCAACAGTTTCTTCACAGCCATGCCTCAAGCAGGCGGTCTATTCTGTGTCGGGTTTCGTAGCCCCCAATCTGAATCCCTCGCAGTACGACTCCTCAAAACCCAAAAAGCCAAACGCAGAGCGCCAAAATTCTCCCCCTCCCCACTGTCTGCCCGGGAGCAAAAAACATGAGCCTTCATATCGCCATGAAGAACTGCCCCCATTGCGAGAATGTCTTAGCTCTTCATGCTCCCAAGAATGCCCGCTCTCCACGCGGAATTTCTCAATATCTCAACCGTATCCAACTTATCAAGCTCCCTTTGATTTGTGCCCAGTGCAAGTCTCCATACATTCCTAGGCAGATCAAGACTACCGGTAAGAGCGCAAACAAATTCTGTTCGATTCGCTGTCGTCAGGCTTATCGAATATAGAGGAAAAATCATGAACCGTCACTCCAACCCCGAAACCATTCTCCGCGAGATCGCGCTCTATGACCGCCTCACTCGCTACACCGCAGGCTTCCTTCTCTTTCTCTCCGGAGGCATCGTGGGAGCCGCGCTCGAACACTTCTTTCACTTTTAAGGAGCAACGATGCAACACCAAGAAATGCAAAAGCTGAAAGTTGGTGATCGCGTCCTCTGGATTGAAGAAAAAATCCCTGGCACGGTTACGAAGCTCCTTACCCACGGCTTGGTCATCGACTACGACGATGGACTTTCTGACCAAGCCCTCAGTTTCGACGATTCAGACTTCATCACGCTTTTTAGACTGTGAGGTTTGTCCATGGCCTTCCTCGTCATTCGCGGCTCCAAATTCCACGTCCGTTGGCGCGAGGAAAACTTTCAGCGCTCGCGCAGCTTCTCCGACCGCCGAAACGCGGAACGTTTCCGCGACGCCCTCACCCTTGCGGAGCCTACCCTCAAGCATTTTTCTCCCGGCGCCACCTCCGCTCCCCTCGGAACCTGTCGGCCCTTCGAAATCTCTTACCTCTCCACGATCGAAAATCACTGGATGAACTGCCAGGGCGCCGCCTTGCGCTTCTCGCCTCTGGATTGGGCTTACGTCGCCGCCTGGGAAGATGCCGGCATACCGTTGGAGGCCGTCCTCTTGGGAATGACCCGCGCTTTCCAGTCTTTCCGCCCGACCCTTTCCTCGCGCCGGATTCGCTCCGTCTCTTATTGCTCGCAATCCGTTGCCGAGTCCGCGGCAACTCTGGTGAAAGATTCCACGGCTGGCCACGGCGAGCTACGCCGCGCCCTTCGCCGCGAGTTTCTGGGAGAACGATCATGATCCAAGAACGGCTGTTGCCCGGAACCCGCGCCATCACCAAGGGCACGCTTGAATGGCGCCCCTATCATGGCCGTTGGCTGGTCCGCTTCAAGCACTTGTCGGGCTCAGTCAATCAGCGGATGTTTGATAATCCCGACGAAACGCAGGAGTTTTTCCTCTCCTGCCTTGAAATCCTGCGCTTCGAAGTAACAGAGGCAAAACATGTTCGAGAACCCTTGGACGGATGAGCCGTTCGAGTCCGATCTCGGCGCTTGCGGCTTCAACTTACGCCGTCACAGCAAAAAGCTTTTGCCCCACAAGCACCGATCGTCCGTCGAGATCCCGCCGGCCGCTCCAGCGCCGCGTGAGGTAACCCCTCCGCCGAAGATTGGTGTACTCATTCCTGGCCGGCATGGCGGATTCGGCCAATGGGCAGAGGCTCACCTGCAAAATAAGCGGGGTTACCTCTGGCTGCGCTGGCGCGAGGGAAAACGTGTCCGCTCCTACTATCTCGGCAAAGCTTCCAAAAATTACCCCACGCGCCAGGCCGCGATCGCGGGCCCGCCGGCGCGGCCGTTGTGAGGTAAAAATCTCAGTGGAAGGAACTCACCATGCCTAAAGAAAGACAAGAAAAATTGCCCGGTATGCCCAGCCGTTCGGCTCAGGCTATCCGCATGGCGAAGGATCTTGAGAATACTTTCGAGATGATCCACAACGCCATTCTCCCCCTCGTAGAAGGCCTGCCCCTCGACGGCCGCACCGTCCTTACCATGACCCGCAAGGTCAAAGGCGACACGATCAAAATCAGCTTCAAGCCCGGCCAGGAGGGCTAGATGGAAAATAGATCATTCCTGGAGCTGTTTGAGAGAGTGTTTGCTGGAAAGAGCCAGATGGCGCAATTGGAATTGGCTTGGCGAGCTTTCAAGTTCGTAGTCGATGAATGTGGCGATAGCGCTGAGGCCGCTCTGATTCGCTGGGAGCACATGCAATATACGAACAGGCCGGAGCGTAAGAATTGAAAGCTGCGATTTATGTCCGCGTCTCGACTCAGGACCAGCACGCTGAAAACCAGCTCGAGCAGCTCCGCGCCTTCGTCCTCGAGCAAGGTTGGCAACCTCACCATCTGTACCGTGACGAAGATTCCGGCGCCAATCCTTCGCGTAAAGCCTTCCTCGACCTTATGCGAGGCGCCAGCGACCGGGAATTTGACGTGGTGATTTTCTGGTCGCTCGACCGCTTTACCCGTGAGGGAACTCTTGCCACTCTCCAATACCTGAATCAACTCTCCACTTGCGGCGTGGGCTTTCGCTCTTTCACGGAGCCCTATCTCGACTCCTGCGGATTTTTCAAGGATGCCATCATCTCGATCCTGGCGTGCATCGCCAAGCAAGAGCGCGTCCGAATCCGGGAGAGGGTAAACGCCGGCCTGGCTCGAGCTCGAGCTCAAGGGAAAAAACTCGGTCGGCCCAATCTCTATCTGAAGCCAGAAGCCGAATATGAAATCCTGCACCTTCGAGATGTAGGCCGCTCCTGGCGTTTCATTTGCGCAGAAACAGGCATTCACCCAACAACGGCCCGACGCATCTATAAGAGGCTTGCCAAAAACCTCTGAGATCATTGTGGCGCTAACCGCCTGATTCTATGTACCTGGAATTTTCAAGATCTTGCTTGCCATAAACTCTGGTTTTTGGCAAGGGCAGGAATGAGCGATGCGATTTGAACTGAGGCTCAAAAAGTGCAGGAAGCAGACCGTCTTAAGTATGGACATGTGGGACGTGGTCGATTATCTCTATTGGACACAGACTATCCAGGCCGATCCCCGAAATCTCAACCTTTTTGTAGATGGCGAGAAGGTTCCCAAGCCACCAGAACCGATGGATGACAGGTAAGCGGCGCCAGAATGCGCGTATGCTTCGGCGCCAGCTCCGGAGGAAACGCCGGCGTTTCCAGACTGCAAGTGTCTGCGAGTAGACGCGGAGGCTACTATGACTCGTTTCGAACTTCTCAACGGAATCGCTACTCCCATTAGCTGGGTCCAATTCGAGGAACTGGCATTCCCGCTCTGCACACGATCCGAACGCGAAGCCATGCGCACCCAGCTCCAGCGCCTCCACCGCTGGGGCTTGGTTCAAAAGCAGCGCCGCTATCCCTGGCGCCGGGATCCCTTTGCTTATAAAATTTCACTGCGGGGAAGAGAGCGCCTGGCTTGGGCGCGCCAGAAGGGTTTGCTTCCCTAGCCAATCTTCTTGATCGTCGTAATGATATCGTAAGCAGCACCCGTCCCGCCCGCGCTGCTGATCGTCATGCCAGCGCCCCCATTGCCACAGGCGCATCGCACCATGAAGTGCCCCCAAGTCTGAGTATGCGTGCTCTGCAAGGCGAGGCTCAACGTCCATACGTTGGCCCCCCCAATCAGCATATCAGGATAGCCAATCGTCACCGTGGCCGTTCCTGAACCGCCTGTGCCCGGCTGCTCTATCCAGACATCCACGTCGTAGCCGGAGTTATCGCCGGAATTGGGATCCGCGTATAGGAGCGTACTCGCCAGGCTTCCCCCGGCGCTAATGACGAAGGGATTTGAGGCATTGTCGAAAACCGTCACGGGCAATCCGTAGCCGGCTACTTGCAGCCCCTTCCATGCGTAAATCACCCCGCCGATCGTCACATCCCAGCCGGTGTTGGTGGAGAGTTGGGAATTGTAATAGACCACGGCGTTGGTCGTGGCTACCCATGAGCCAGTTGGACAATTCGTGCTGAGGGTCATACTGGTCGGACTTGCTACCGCGGAGATCGCATACCAGCTTCCGCCCGAGTAGATGCCGGTTCCGATGTAGGTTCCCCAGCCCGGAGTCCAAGCACCGAAGGGTGAGCTGGACCAGATATTGCCCGTCATGAACTTGCCGCCGCTTGCCCACGTCACCGTAGGCGTTCCGCTGCAAGTGACATTGGAGGTCGTGCCCCCGGCCTCCATGTCGCCCGAAGAAGAAATCGAGTTTTGCGATCCTCCCGCCCGCCCCCCGCCCGGATTATTGATGTAAAAGGGAAGGTTCGTATGCGCTCCGGGATTGCCCGTCACCGTGCAAACTGTGGCGCTGGCACAAGACGCGATAGGATAATTGCTTCCGTTGTATTGAATGCCCCAGGGCGTTCCTACTGTGCTCCACAGGCCGGAAGAGTCAAACTGCTGGCCACTGACCCAGGTGAGGGTGTTACCACCGGTGCCGGAGGAAGTCGCCGTGCCGGAGATCCCCACGGCCACGCCAAGACTGTCGTTGAAGTTTTGCATATCCACATGCCCAATCGTGTCACCAGAGCCGCCCATGACGGCGAGCGCGTTCGCCATATAGGTAGGGCCAGCCGTAACTTGCGGCATCAGCGTGAGATTATTGAAAGAGTTGCTGTTCGTGATTGGGCCGATCACAAAGCATGCGTACGTGCAGTTCGTAGCCGAAATCCGGTCGTAGCTGTTGTAGTAAGTTCCGTTTCCATAGGCATCCGTCGCAAAGCCATCCACGAAACCAATGGTCTGCAAGTCGTGGAAGTTGGATGAGTTGGCACCATCCGTCATGATGCCCACGCCAGTATTAACGATGGTTCCCGAGGTGACGGACGTCTGGTTGGCGACCGCGAAATTGCCCAGCTCCGAAAAAATCGGGCTCCCCGTAGTGGCAACGAGTACACCGGAAAGCCCATTCTCCCAAAAGACCGTGCCGGCAAGATTCGTGCTGAACCAATCGACGAACGGATTCATCCCAAGGATGCGGTCACCGTACTGGTAGTTGAGGCAAGGCGTGACCGAACAATAGATTTGGGACTTGCCGACCAACAAGGTCACATTGGGCGGAACGGTAACGGTGGAAGTTATCGTGTCCATGCCACTCAGACCGCGGGCATCGACGGTTCCCCCTGTGACCGGCAGCAAGGCGAAAGCTGCGCTGACTTTCGCGCCCCAATTGTTTCCGAGCATCGTCTCCGCGCAGATGATCGTGCTCCCGTTGCAGGCGCTTCCCGCCAGGAAGGTGTTTTGGATCGTCAGGCTTCCGTTATAGAGATTTTCGCAGATCACTTGCCGGAGCTGGTCCTGGCTGTCACGCGTGGTCAGGTAGGGTTGATTGTTCGCGGGGCAGGGAAGTACGACTTTGCCGGCCTGTGCCGAAAGGATTTGGGGAAACCAGATGAAAAGCGCCGCGGCAAGGAAGAGTTTTCGCATGTCAGTGGCAGAATCCGATAGTACTGATCGCATAACTTGGCGTTGTGCCCGCGAGCACGTATTTCAACCGCAACTGGTCTCCAACACCAAACCCATTGTTCACGGTGTTCACAGTCAACGCGCCATCCGTCGTGGGCTTTGGAGCTGCTGCGCCTGTTTCAAAATTTACAGTCGCAACCTGATTGATCGTTCCGGTAGTCGCTTGTGCAAAAGAGATCAAATCCTCGCTGCCAGTGTTCGCGTAGGTCGTTTGAAAGTAGAGATTCAAGGTCGGAGTAGTCCCGGCTGTATTCTGCACCCAGGAAACGACCGTGCAAGCTTTGAGCGTGTCGAGCGGCCAAATCGGCACTCCCGCAGTAAAAGCGTAGCTCTGCGCGACGACCGGAGTGCTGTTCGCTGACACACTTCGGCTGTCGAAAAAAACCAGCCGCGAATTGCTGGGAGGCACCTCTGCTGTCCAAATATCGGCTGTATCTGGACTTCCGGTTTGAGTTGTTCCGCCAGTGAAGTAAAGCGCCAATCTTGCGGCATTTTTGAAACTCAAAAGGATCGGAACAACAGCGTTCGTATTCACGATCCATGAAGGGGTTGGATTCAAGCTAGTCGGACTGACATTTGTCCCACCTGAGTTTATCCACGGCCAGGAAACGACCAACACCGGAAGCCAGGGCATTCGGTCGATCCCGTTCCCACTGTAGGGAAGATATTGCGTCGTACGAGGATCGGCCGCTTCATAGGCTTGGAAAGAAAAATTGTGCGTCGAGGTCGGATTGTTGTTTCGGATGAAAACCCAGAGATAATCTGTCGGATTGGTCGGTGTCAAGATGTAATCGGCGTTGAAGCCTCCGAGGCCACTCTGCCCCCAGATGAGATTCCTACCCATGTCGCGATACGGACCGCGCAGATTGATTCCCACATCCTGCGCGTGCAGGTTGATGCCGGCCAACAAGCAGGCCGCGACGCACAGGAACGCCGCCGCGATCCCATTCTTTTTCCACATGGTTCCCTCCTACTTGAAAAGATTTTTGAGAATGAACCCCAGGGCCAGGATCATCGCCACGGCCAGGGCCAGGCTGGTTTTGTTGCCCGCCGCGACACTGCTCACCAGGGCTTTCGCAGCCTGGACGGGACTCGCCACCGCTGTACTAAAAGTTGTGGCCACTGGAAAATTCTCCGGCAGTGTGGACAGGTAGTGATTGACCAGGGTATCTCCGCTTTGCACGCTTTCAGGGTACCATCCCGCCGTTCCGTCTTGCGGGTAATACTTGCTTGCGGAATTCGGGTCGATTTCCAGAATCACGCTGGACGGCTGGACTTGCAGTGTTGTCGGAACGCCGGGAAGGGCCGCATGGGCTTGCGTCTGGGCGATTTGGTCGTTGATGACTTTGGTGACATTCGCGATCGTGCCGCTATAAATTTTGTCGCCAAGCTGGCTGTGGTACTGGTCCATCATGGCCCGCACTGCGGCGATACAAGCCTGCTGGCCCGCTACGGCTTGCGCGACGGAGATCATTCCCGCCAACATCATTTCGTGGAGTTTGTCCGCCGCGGCTTCGAAGCTTTGCTCGATCTTGGACGCCGGGACCTGGCGGGGATCCGCGCCATGGAAAATGAGCCCGGCCAGCAGCGCCAGGCCGGCGACCACCGCGCCGGCAATGGGAATCGCCGCGGAGACGCCTACAAGTGCACCCGAGGCTGCCGCCGTGCCGCCCTCCGCGGCAATCGCGATTGATGTCCCCGCCGCGGCCAGGCCCAGACCCGCCGACACCACTCCGCCCATTTGCCCGATCTCAGTTTGAGTGGTTATCGTCGCCATGTTGAGCTTTTAGGCTTGCCCAGACCTTTGCGCTGCCAGGTACGCCGCCCACGTCGGATATCCGCGCCAGGGCTGTGATGGAATCTTTGACTCCCAGACGCCCTTAGTCGGATTATAAACCTGCGGCGTGGGCAATTGCCCGAGCTGCACGCTCGCCGCAGGCCGAACCGTGTTCGCGATCGTTGTGGAGGTTTGAATCGTTGCCCCAGGATTGGGCTGGTTCGAAATCGCGTAGTTGGGATTCACCACGGGCGCCGTGGCTGGCGTCGCGGCATAGTTGGTGCCTCCCGCCGCCGCCGGCTGAGCGCCCTGGCCAAACCAGGTTTGCAGGTATCCTTTCTCGTAAAGATAGACGAGCAGCACTCCCACAAGAAGCCAAAACCATTTGCTCATCACAACCTCCTTAGCCCTGATAATCGGAACCGGCCATGTCATACGTGGTGGTGTCGGCCATCGGATCCGCCGCCTCGACGGTCGGGGCAATCAGGCTCCCCGTATCGACTGTAACCGTAGTCGGAGCCGCCACTCCCAATGTCAGCCCGGGAGCCTCTACCCCGATGTATCCGGGGCTTTCGGTGTAGATGGTAGATCCCTCGAGCTGACTTGTTTCGACCTGGCCGCCGCCGATCGGCGCGGTACCTAGATTCTTGAGCGCGCTTCCTATCGAACTAAACAATCCGGTCAGTGCGGAGGTTACCTGTACGGCGCTGGAGGGTTGAAGGACGCCTGCCGCCTGAAGTTTTGCGAGCTGGCTGCTCGTAGATGTCAACGCTGGAGCGCCGCTGGTTGCCTTCGCAGTCCGCGTGAAGAATTCGTAAATCAGCGCCGCGCCGACCACGCCGAAAATCAGCAGCAAAAGTGCTTGTGTGCTTTTCATCTCAAACCTCCGATCCCGGCCAGTCGATTTCGACAACCGTTCCTGGCGCCGATGCGACGCCATAGAGCGGGCCAATCCAATCCCAGCCGGGCTTCACGGGATCTGACGCAGTAAGCTGCAACCCTTCTCCGTTGGCAAGCCGCACCGCGCTAGGACCGATGCGCAGCGTATTGGGACCGAATACCTGGATGTAAACCACCGTCCAGTTCGGAAAATTCCCCAAGGGTTGCACGTTCGGTTTGCCAACTCCATCCAAATCCGAAAAAGTGATTCGCATCGTTGACCCTCAGCTACTCGCTACCCAGCCGAAAACCAGAATGCCCAGCAGCAAAACGATCCAGCCAGAGCGCAAGGGATTCTGACTTGCGGGCGCCGAGGCTACTGGCGTTGTCAGGGTGGCCAACCCTGCACTCGGCGCCTGGCCATACAATCTTGCCAACTGCACGGGAAGGGAAATCATGCTCCCTCAGTTCGCCGTTATCACCAGCCAACGCGTTTGACGCCGGATCTTCACCTTGAGAATGGTCGCCCCGCGCCGTGTGCGCTCTTTGGCCTCTGCTCTCTTCTTGGTACCAAAGGCGCCGTGAAACGTAACGGACCGGCCGCGTTTGGCCATCAATACACCATTCCAACCACAACTTTTCCTAAGTAGGCAACGGCTCCCACAACGGCGCTCAGTGAAGTGAGTAGAAGCGTACGCGTCAAAAACTCCAGACGGGCATCAATGCGATCCATCCGTTCGGAGTGTGCCGCGCATGGGAAACTCTTGAGCTTCTCTTCGATTCGGGCCAAACTGGCGGCCAGGCCCTCGCGGAATTCTGTTTCGTCGCTCATGTCTTGCCGTTCCCCTGCATCTTCGCCATCAAGGCGGTTTTCTCGGTGCTGCCAATCGAGCTGCCAAAGTAGTAGCCCATCATCATGATCCAACCAGTCATGAGGGCGCCGGTCATGGCAAAGAGCGCTTCGCGCGATCCCTCCGGGACTGCATGAAGCGCCAGAAGCGTGAGAAGTCCGAAGGCCGCCAGGGTCACCGTGTAGGCCAGAACCTTCGGAGTCGAATCGCGCACGGCCACTTCCCGCGCGCGCGCCGACGCCATTTCCTGCTGCACGATGGCCGCGACCTTTTCCGTGTGCTCGTTCTCGAGCGCCAGCAATTGCTCGCTCTGCTGCTGCGCGGCAAGCTCGAGCTGCTGTTTCGCGGTAGGGTCGAGCACTTTGCCGAGCGTCGCCAGCAACGTAGTCGTGAGCGGAGTCAGTAGCCCGCTCGTCGCAACATTCGCCGCCGTCGCGCCCGCCGCCGCGGCGCCGATGCCGATCTTTCCGAGGATGGTTTTGAAGTCCACCGCTTCGCCTTTTAGAGCCGGCTGATCTTGGCGGCCAGCCAGGGGGGGACACGCGAAATTTCCCCTTCCACCCAAGCCCTGCCGGCTTTGTATTCAGCCAGGGCCTTAGCGTAGAAAACCCGTGTGACCACTACGCCCGCTACAAATCCCCCTGTCAGAAAATAAAATTCCTTCATGCTTCACCTTCTCGTAAAAACTGCGAATCCGATCCACAACAAGAAAATCAGCACGATGCCTAGCACGCCGATCTCCAGAAGGGTTTTGAGCGTTGCCGGATTTGTGATCCCGAAGGTTGTCGCGAGATCCGAAAACCAGCCAAGCTTCATCGGATCCGAAGGGTCGCTTCCGGCACCCTTGAGCGTGCGGGTCACATCCTGAGTTGCCGTCTGCGTAGCCTGCGCAGCGGTCACACTTCCACCGGAGGCCTGCACCAGCGCCGCAGCTTCGTCGTCGATCTCATTTTGTTTCGTCCAGGGATCCACATTCCCCGTAGCGGCGGAGTAGTAGCTGCCAAGTGTTGTGGCCATAAAATCGCTGTAGAGGCTCATGCCAGATCCTGCAAGGCGGTTCCGGGATCCACACCCAGAACTTGCGCCACGGTGTTTGCCCAGCTCGTGGGGTTGTCATTGCCTGTATAGATTTTGGCAACATCCAAAATGCTCATGCCAGGATTGTAATAACGTGATTGCCCGGAAAACATGATGCTGATCTGATTGCGCAGCTCGGTCCACCCCTCCGCGGCGCTGGAGAAAATCGTCTTTCCGCCGATCGTTCCAAGTCCGCGGTCACCTAGCTTCAAATCACCGGGATTGTTGGCCCGCTGGGGGACGCTGCCGGCGACGTAAAAGCCTTCCGCCCTGGCGATCCCTTCCGCCATCTGGTCAATTACGCTTCGATTCGCTGTCACGTCCGTTACCTCCAGAGTATTCGGGTCAACTCCAGCCTCGGAGGGATTGGCGCCGAGGTCTGGAGTCAACCCGTTTGGGGGGAGATCCACGCCGGTACTCGAGGCCTCCAGGCTCTGGGAGTAAAACACCAGCACCAGGAGAATCAAAACCGCAATCGCTCCCGCCCACATGAGCCCGCCCTCAGCCGCGTTTTCTCACGACCAGGAAAATCGCACCGATCATCAGCAGCACGAGCACGACCACCAGCCAAAGACTCCCAGAGCTTAGCGCGCCCGTGGTCGCAACCGTGCCGAGCGGCGTCTTTACCGCCGACGTGCTGGCCATCTTGCCCTGCGCTGCCATGATGATCGCCGGCAGACTGCTCACTGAGCTCGAGATCACATCGCTCAACCCAGCCACAGCGCCCGTCGAATCATCGGAAGAGTCGGATTCGTTCCCGTTTATTCCCGACATCGAAAGCCTCCTTGAAACTTGGGGGAGGCTGATATCGAACTAGCCTAAGCCTCCCCCCTCTGCGGTCCTCTACCTACATCAAAGGCAGGCGCGGATAGCCGCGCAATTCTTCGATGACCGCCGTCAAGCCTTGGCCGGCGCCCGCCGTGACATCCGCCGCGACGTAGAGGTCCACGTCGCCGGTAGGCCCTTGCACCAGGCCGGTCGCATCCAGCTTTTCGAACAGAACTCCATGCTTGGCCCAATCCAGGTAGGCGAAGCCAGCATCAGGCTGAATCGAGTACACCGCCGCCGTGTCTTGTTTCAGGCATTGGAAGTCCTGGAACTTGCCCTTGTTGATCTTGTTCGTACCCCGATAGACTACGATATTGCTCAGGATCGCATCACTCAGGGTCGAATAGGCGTTGTTCCCGGCGCTCGTGGTGGTGGCCTTCACGCCTGTCTTGAGCATGATCGAGCGGATCTGGTGGCCGCGGGGAACATTCAACAGGCGCGACTGCGTGGCCCCGTTCACGATGTCGCCGCTGGTCAGGTCCGATTGCGGCATATAGCGCCACACCCGCGCCGGCTGGAAGCCCTTGGTGACCGCTTCCATGACGTTTTTGCCGAACTGCGCATAGACGAATCCCACGCGCACGCGTGGTGTGCCGGAAGCGGATCCGTACGCAGTAAAAGTCGGAGCGGTGGTTTGCCCGGCGAACAGCGAATACGAATCTCCAAAGAAAAGCGAAAGCACCAGACGGTCGTAGTTCGGGGCATCGAGCAGATACCCCACTTTCTGGCGCATGCTCAACTGTTCCGGCCAGAAGGGCAGATCGACGAAAAACCTCACATCGTTCGTGTGGCTCGCCGTGATCACGATCTGCGTGGCAGCCGTTCCGTTGTCGAGGATCTGCGTGAAGGGCGCTCGCGAGTACCAGGCGAGATTCCACTCCCGAAGATCCGCGCCGCGGATATCGATGAACGGCTCGGAAGCCTGGCGCAGGCGATGGAAGCCCTCGATATGGATGCGCTCGAGGAAAGAGTAGGGCGCATCGGCAAGCACCGAGGTCGGCCCGGCCGAGGCGGGGTTGGTCGCCCGGAATTCGACTTCCAGGCGCATTTTGGCGATATACCGATCGCTCGGGATGATTCCCCCTTGTGTCGGGAGTTGATACATCCCATTCAAACTCGGAAGTGCGATGTCCGCCAGCCACTCGTAACGGTCGGTCCCGACGAGCGGCAAGCGGGGTCTGACTGTGGGTGAAGTACCCATGGTGCAACCTCATTCTCCAATCCCCATGTCCAACTTCGGCTCTCCCCCCGGATTGCCTCAAGCGGTTTTGAGCACGTACTTGCGGGTCAGCGCCGAGCCCACTCCCACACCCAGAAAAATCGTGGCAAGGCCCAGGGCCAGTGGAATTAGTTTGACCATGACGCTCCTTTCTCTTCGGAATTTTCGCGAACCGTCTAGCTCGTTGGCACGCCTGTTGCCGTACTCACCGGCGCGAGGATGAAATGCTGTACCAGCGCATAGAGAATGCCGGCCAGCACAGACAGCGCGAAAAGCACGGCGAAACCTTTCAGACTTCCAACTTCGATCGGGTCCATGGTTGGCTCCTTTCAAAACTTGAACGGAAAGAGGCTTTTCTTCGGCGGCGCTGCCGGAACAGCCGCCGCGGCGGCTGCCGCTTCTTCGGCCCGCAGTTCCGTCAGGGCTTCCTTGAAGGCGCGCTTTTGCAGCCGCACGAACTTTTCTTCTTCGGCATCCGGCGCCGCAAGCGCCGCGGGTTGGGCTTCTTCTGTCATGCTCAATTACTCCGTTTGCGCCGGACTCACTTGCTTCTCGAGCTCGACCGCCGCGGCTGCGATTTCATCATCCGTAAAGCCCTTGATGCTCTCTCGGAACTGCCGCAGATGATTTTGCAGCCGTAGAGCCTTTTCTGCCGGCGTCTCAGGCGCGGCCGGTTTTGCCTCATCCGTGGCCGTTTTTGTATCATCGGCAACTATCGGAATCGGTTTTCCCTCCGGCGTCACTTTGTCGAAAATGATTCCGGGCTCGATTTTCTTGGGGTCCGGCACATCATGCCGTGGCCAGGCGCAACTATTGCACTGCGACTTGTCTCGCAGCTCCGCTCCGCAAATTGGGCAGCGATCCATGACTCTCACCTCTGTCGATTTCGGTAAACGACCCTTTCTGAAGCTCACCCGCAGTCATCTTGCGGGCCTCGGGCTCAACATGAATGAACTGGTGGCCGCGCAATTTCGTCACAGCCAGCGCTACTTCTGGTCCGCACTGCTTTTCGATTGCTTCGAGATCCTCAACCCGCCAGGTTTCAAAGATGAACCAATGGTGCGCGAGTGCTCGACAAGTAGCCCAGGCATCTGCTGGTCGGTGGAGAGTTTGAATCACGTCGCAGCTATCAACCGGCGCCATGCGGACCCACTTATGCAGCCAGTCGTGGCGCGATTGCGCCGTCTGTAGCTCCGAAGCTTCGTCAAAGAGCATAGTCACATCTCGACATCCCTCGTTGGACTCTCCCCAGATTATTTCTGAAAATTCGCCGAATTCCTTGAACCCGCTAACTTGCGGCTGATAAACAACGACGGGGAAATGCTTGATAAGCTCTTCAAGATCCCACGGATCTCTCGCGATGAATTCTGGCCAGCGGTTGAACCGGTGGCTCACATCATAGATGGCGATTGATCGGCCGGTTTTTTCCGCGAGATGAAATGCGAGCACGCTCTTACCCTTGCCGCGCACTCCGAAAACCAGCGTGTTCATGCGTTCACCGACGCGACCGCGGCGACGGCAGCTTGCAATCCGCCGTTCGGTTTGACGGCCTTCGCGGCTTTCTTCGCCTCTTCCGCCAGGCGTACCCGGAAGGCGTGATACTTGCCCTGATTGACCAGGCTGAAGGCCATCAAGAGATTGATTTCATCCCCCCACTTCGCGAGGAATTCCGGCCCGTACTTTTGGGCCAGGGCTTGCGTCGGGGGCACCAGGATCGCCTTGTCGCCTTCATCCAGTGAAAAGGCCTCGAGCGCCAAAGGCCGCGGGCAGTGGTAAAACCAGGCGAACCCGACCGCCTCGAGTACTGCGAACAAATCCCAGAACTGGCCGCAGGTCGCGGGCGAAAGCGCCGGCACTGGAGGCGCCGCTTCCGTTCCTACTTCCGGCGCCAAGCCGAAAATCTTTTGGGTTTCGGGATGCTTGAGAACGTGCTGCCAGAGGGGTTTATCTTCCTTGCTAATCCCCTCCAGGTTGGGGTTTCCCAATTCATCGATGCGAACTTGCAGGCGCCGGGTTTTGCCGCCGCGCTGATAAGCAAGATCCTTGCGCTCGGGGAACGGCTGCACCTTTACAGCTTCGAGTTTAGGTTCTGGCTTCGCCATTGCCTTTTCCCATTTTCATGAGGCCCTTGACCATGCCCAGGATCCCTTCGCGCTTGAAAGCTTCCTGCGCCTGCGCCAGAGCCAGGACTGCACTTTGCTCACGCTCGCGCTCGCGGTCCTCCAATACCTGGACGCGTTTTGCGAGCGCCTCGAGCTCCTCGTTAGGTTTGTTCACGGGCGCGAGTCTTGCCGCTTCGCCTCCGAAGGTCAAACGAGGTTGGCTCTTCGAAAAGGTTGACAAGGGGTAGGGAAAGGGAGTAAGAGAGGTGGTAATGGCTACCGCAAGGGCTTTTCTCAGGCACGAATCGGTATCAGAGTGGTTTTTCGAATGGCGTTTCCGTTCCGGCCTGCGCAAAATTCCTCGAGGGTTGCCCGGTCTGCGGGTCCGCATCGAAGGCCAACCCTCCCAAAGTCCCGATTACGTCGATATCCAATTCCGCGCCGGCAAGGTACGCCGCCTTTTACGCGTCCCTCTCGCCTGGCTCGAGTGGCTGGGGCCGCGCCACTGATTCGCCTTTCTTTCTCTTGCTGAGTTTCTAAACTTTGCACCGTTGAAAAAATTAACAAGTTTGCTATTGAAATCGCTTTGGGGAAGAGTAGAGTAGAGGGGACTTAAAGTAGGAACGCATGAGAAACCCCTTCATACGGGACGCCACGGCCAACGAAAGCCCCACCAGGCTTTCCTACTTAAGTCAGGCGTGGGGGACGGTCGTAACCCCCCTTGCCCACCATCCCCAACGTCTGATAAGTTATAATCCAGTAAGCCAACGACATAGTACTAAAGACCCATTTTCATTCCGCAAGACCCCGGCGCCTACTTACTTCCATACCCACTCAGAAGGAGGTGCCACATGAGTATCCC
>Ga0208457_1000130_pt1 | contig 97453 bp, 95 predicted proteins | sample June2015DPH_10_1_FD_185513 | JGI IMG/M metagenome (GOLD analysis project Ga0208457, IMG submission 185513) | Peatland microbial communities from SPRUCE experiment site at the Marcell Experimental Forest, Minnesota, USA - June2015DPH_10_150... | ecosystem: Environmental > Terrestrial > Soil >... | reverse complement strand
CCCTAGTCTAAAGCCCGTGGTTTGCTCAGGGTTGATACTGAGCGGCGCTTTACACCCCGTCCTGAAGGATGGGGTTTGGCGCCGTCGAAGTATCAATATCTTCATTTATCTTCGTAGAGTAAATCGCAGAGTATGTGGGCTGTCTTTTCAACAAGATCGCCACATTTCTCTCTGCCACCGGCTGCCAACCACCTCTGACGTTCCTCTTCGTTATCCAAATGGATTCCTATTATGTTATAACAATTTATGTTTCCAAATTCCTTCTCAAATTGGCTCCAGAACCCTTGGCACTTATCATAAACTTTTTGTAGCGTTTTCCGATCTTTTGGATCAGTTCTTCCCATCTTCATCCCGATAGCCATCACCGCTCCAGTGAGGGCACCACAAATTGATCCCTTATGCCCAATTCCTCCTCCAAACCCGGATGCCAGTTGCGGAAGTGCAGAATCCTTAATCTTCAAATAGTCCTTGAAACTCAAGGAAACTGATTCTGTTCAGTTAAACCCCTGGTTAAAATAACCTTTAGCTTTTTCTGAGATCAATTTCGCATCATCTTTCTTTCCCATTGAGTGCCCTCCCATTCACCCTCTTTTATTTTATTGGAAATGAATTACCTCAAATTTACCATTTTAAAATAAAAAAAGCCAATATCCTTCATTGAAGGCCGAAGAGAAATGAGTTATAGATTGACTCAATGGAAACCTGGCGATTATTAGATACTGGGGTTCGTTCAGCTGCTGAAAACATGGGTCTGGACGAGACCCTCCTCGAACTAAAGGCTGAGGAAAGAATTCCTCACACCCTCCGATTTCTCCAGTTCTCTAACCCAACAGTTCTAGTCGGGCATCATCAATCTGTAGAAGAGGAGGTTAGACTTGGCTACTGTCAGACACAAGGGATCGAAATCAATCGAAGGCTCACAGGAGGAGGTGCACTCTATTGGGGAAGAAAAGAATTGGGCTGGGAGATTTATATCTCCCAAAAAGATCCAAGGATTCCCTCAAGAATTGAGGACCTTTATAGAAGGATGGGGGAGGCAGCGTCTCTAGGCCTTCGCCATCTCGGAGTTCGCGCTCATTTTCGGCCAAGAAACGATATTGAAATACAGGGTCGTAAGATCTCCGGAACAGGGGGGACTGAGCTCTCGGGAGCTATCCTCTTCCAGGGAACTGTTCTGGTTGATTTCGATGTCGACGAGATGTTGAGGGCTCTTAGAATTCCTACTGAAAAACTTCAGGATAAAGAAATTGAATCCGTCAAAGAAAGGGTCACCTGTTTAAAATGGGAGTTGGGCCGAACCCCATCGATTCGGACGATCAAATCTGCTTTGGCCAAAGGTTTTGAAGAGGCCTTCAGTGTTCGATTTCAAGATAAACCTCTGACGGGTGAAGAAGAAAACAGGTTGAAAGGTAAATTGTCTTACTTCTCTTCTCAGGATTATATCTTCAAAATTAGAAATTCCTTGCCAAGGAGAAAAACCTTGAGTTCCATCCTGAAGGCTCCGGGCGGATTGATTCGAATCTCTGTCGCTATCGATAGTAAGACCCGGGTCATCAACCAAATTCTGATCACCGGTGATTTCTTTGCTTATCCCAAAAGAGCGATTTTCGATCTCGAAAGCCTCCTGAAGAATTCAAAGGTCTCTCCTTCCAGTATGGAAATGATCATCCGATCCTTCTTCTCTGATAAAAAAACAAGGATCCCTGGAATCAACGAGGACCATTTTATCCAAGCCCTTGATGAAGCCATCCAAAAAATGGATCTACTCCCCCAGGGATTCGATGAGGAAGAAACTCACCATCTCTTCCCTGTTTTAAAACCCTTTAAGGAGTTAAGGAAGCCTGAAGTTCTTCTCCTTCCTTATTGCGCCAAAGAAATAGAATGCCTTTACCGAAACTTACAGGGCTGTGAAGAGTGCGGTCGGTGCTCAGTGGGTGATGCAGCAAAGATGGCGAGGTCCTTTGAGATGGATCCCATCACCATCCAGAATTATGAAGAGCTCGAATCGACCCTTTCCAACCTCAAACATTCGGGTGTGAGGGGATTTATTGGCTCCTGCTGTGAACCTTTCTATGGAAAACATCGGCCAGACTTTGAAAGGATCGGGCTACCTGGAATCCTTATTGATGTGGAGAGAAGCACTTGCTACGATCTCGGACAAGAAAAAGAGGCATTTAAAGGTCGCTTTGAGAATCAAACTCATCTCAATCTTTCTCTTCTCAAAAAGGTCCTTGAGTACTCTCATGATTGAAACCTATGACATTGTCGTGATCGGGGCTGGTCCTGCCGGAGCGAGTTCGGCCCAGGCAGCAGCTCACAGGGGAGCAAAGGTCCTTTTGATTGACCGAAGGCAACGCATCGGCGTGCCTGTCCAGTGTGCCGAATTTGTGCCCCAATGGATCTCCCGCTATGTTCACTTCTCCTCAAAGTGTGTCCTTCAGACAATTGAAACAATGGTCACCCATCTTCCTGGCAAAACATCTTATGAGATGAGGAGTCCGGGATATATGCTGGACCGATCCCTCTTCGATAAAGAATTGGTGGCCTCAGCCATTTTATCAGGAGCAAAGATTTTCATTGAAACAAGAGCGGTGGGTTTTTCCCCTGAGGGTCTTGTGGTGGAACAAGGTTCGAAGAAGGAAGTGATTCACTCAAAAGTATTCATCGGTGCGGATGGGGTTCACTCATTCACAGCCCGTTGTGTTGGACAACCTTCCCTGAAGACCATCGTCGCCCTCCAATACGAAGTCGTTATCCCAGAGCCTCAGAATCATGTGGATGTTTTCTTCCATAAAGATTATGAAGGGGGATATGCCTGGTTTTTCCCAAAAGGGAGAACAGCCAATGTGGGAGTGGGTGTGGTTCCTTCCAAAACCTCTCAATTACTAAACTTGCTTAGCGATTTTCTAAATTTTCTGAGGAAATCCAAAAAATTAACAGGGGTTGAAATCGTTTCAAAAACAGGGGGGTCTATCCCTTGTGAGCCCTATCGAAAAACTTTCTTCGAAAACATCCTACTGGTTGGCGATGCAGCAGGGCACGCTCACCCCATTACGGGTGCAGGAATCTTAAATGCCGTTGTCGGTGGTGAGATTGCCGCGAGGGTTGCGGTGGAGGCTATTGGTAGTGGAGACCTTCGACATTTAAAAAATTATGAGATCGAGTGGCAGGAGATATTTGGTAAATCCCTCTCCTATGGAGCTTTAAAAAGAGAATTTCTTGAAGAGAATTGGAATAAACTCGGAGTTGATTTTGAAAGATTGATTCGAAAAGCTTGGGTCGGGTTCAAAGAATATTATAAGGAGAGAAAGGGTGAATCATGGAACAGAGAGAAAGTCCACAATTTATCCAGACCAGTTTAGCTGCCTCCTTGACATTAGGTTTCCAGCAAGGGTCTTTTCACCGGAATGCAAAACTGAAGGGATTGAACCTTCTCCTCCACTATGAGGAAGGTTGTCTGGGAAAATGCCATTTCTGTGGGCTTTCGAGGTCGAGGCGAGAAGGTCCGAGAGGGAAAACCTTCATCAGGGTGGAATGGCCTCTCTACCTCTTGGAAGAAATCATCGAGAGAACAAAGGGTAAAGACCAGATTCATCGGGTCTGCATCTCAATGATTACACATCCAAAGGCTTTGGAAGACACCCTCTTTGTCATTCAAAGATTGAGAGAAGAGACTGATCTTTATATCAGTGTCCTCATCTCTCCGACGTTGATCCATCAGGAGAACTCACTTGATGCGATGAAAAAAGCCGGCACAGATCGTGTTGGAATTGCTATCGATGCCGCCACGCCTGAACTTTTCGATCAATTGAGAGGGAAAGGGGTTGGAGGTCCTCATCAATGGGACCATTACTGGGAGGTTGTCCGAATGGCTGTAAATGTTTTTTCAAAATTTCAAGTGGGGATCCATCTCATTGTGGGTCTGGGTGAAACAGAAAAGGAGATGGTAGAGACGATTCAGCGGGGACAGGAGATGGGAGCCCATACCCATCTCTTCTCTTTCTTCCCTGAGAAGGGAAGTCCCATGGAAGGATATTCCCCACCTCCTCTTGACCAATACCGAAGAATTCAGCTTGCCCGCTGGATAATTAATGAGGGTCTGGGATCAACAAAACAGATGAAGTTTGATAAGAATGAAAGATTGATCAATTTTGGAATCGACATCAATCCTCTTATCCAGATCGGAGAACCTTTTATGACCTCTGGATGTCCTGGGAGAGATGGGAAAGTGGCCTGCAACCGACCTTATGGTAACGAGCGGCCCTCAGGCCCGATCCGGAATTTCCCTTTTATACCGGAATCAGAAGATATCGAAGAAATCAAAAACCAATTGGGGATATGAGTAGAGATTTCACATAAAGTAAGATTCTGTGTGAGTCGGTTCTGTCATTCCCGTGCAAACGGGAATCCAGTATTACTGAAAAGATATGGATTCCTTTCCCCGCCTTCGCGGGGACAAGCTTGCCCCTGCGGAAGCAGGGGCAGGAATGACGAAAGATAAACCAATGATAAAAGATTTGATTGAAAAACCCTTAAAAGAACTCCAATCTGAAGCCTTTCAAATTCGAAAGAGCCATTTTGGCAACGAACTCACCTTCTCCATCCCTGGCACTGTTTCTTACCATGACAAAAACTTCTCTTTTCAAAAAAACCGATTTGCAGCGATTAGTATAACGGGGAGTCATTGCGATCTTCGATGTGCACACTGCAAAGGGAAACTTCTTGAATCGATGATCCCTGCGGAGGATCCTCAAACCTTTCTTCGAACGGCTGATCGACTCCGGCTCGACGGGGCTCATGGAATTTTAGTGAGTGGGGGAGCAGATCAGAACGGTGAAGTTCCTTTAAAAAAAATCATTCCCTCAATCAAAGAACTTAAGGAAAAGGCCCCTCAATTTAAGGTCATCGTCCATACCGGCCTCATCAGAAGAGAAATAGCTATGGAGCTCAAGGATGCAGGGGTAGATCAAATTCTCATTGATGTCATCGGAGATGACGACACCATTCGTGAGGTTTACCGTTTGAACAAACGGGTTGAAGATTATGAAGAGACGCTCTGGATGTTAAAAGAGATGGGCCATCGCCTTGCTCCCCACATCATCATTGGACATCACTTTGGAGAGATAAGAGGAGAATGGAGAGCTTTAGAGATGGCCACACGGGTCGGTGTAGAAACCATCGTTTTGGTCATCTTCAAAGCCCTCCATCCTTCTGGGAAAAATCATTTCAAAATTCCGAACCCGGAAGAAACATCAAGGATTTCTGCCATCGCTCGCATTCTCAATCCCAACATCCCCATTCGGATGGGTTGCATCCGTCCGGCTCATCCCTGGAAGGCAAAGATGGAGAAAGGATTTATTGACTCCGGGGTAAACACCATCGCCTACCCCCTTCAGGGGACGATCGATTATGTAAAAGAAACTGGTCTCAAAACAAAATTCATTGAGATGTGCTGCAGTTTGATATAATTTGCCAGATGCAAAACACTTTTAAGAATAGGCAGGTGTGCTAGAAAAGCTTTACAGCGGCACCTTAGAGGATTTTATATCGGATTGACTGTCCTATGTACTATCACTTTTTGTATTAACAACCAATACCCTTAAAATATTATAACGACCGCTTTGTAAAACTTTGAAAGTATACTTGCCTGTTTGATCAATTGAATTTTAGACCAAATCATATGATTACAATTACCTCAAAACAAAAAATCCAGACCAAACTGCTTCAATGGTTTAAGAAGAACAAAAGAGACCTCCCATGGAGAAAAACCAGGGATCCCTATGCCATCTGGGTTTCAGAGATCATGCTTCAGCAGACCCAAGTCGCCACGGTGATCCCCTACTACCAAAAATTTCTTAAATCTTTTTCGACCCTCCACCACCTGGCAAAAGCCAATCTCTCAAAAGTCCTAAAAGTCTGGGAAGGACTGGGGTACTATTCGAGGGCGCGAAATCTTCACCGTTCTTCTCAGATCGTCTTAAACCGCTTTCATGGAAGAGTCCCTGACACTCTGAAAGACCTTCTCAGCCTGCCTGGAATCGGTCGATCCACCGCAGGCGCTATCCTTTCCTTCGCCTTTCATAAAGAAGCCCCTATCCTCGATGGAAATGCGAAAAGAGTCCTCTCCAGGCTCTTTGCTGTTTCAGGAAGTCCGGGAGAAAGAAAAACAGAAGGACTTCTCTGGGAAATTTCAGAATCTTTGATTCCAAAAGGATTTTCAAATCCTTTTAACCAGGCACTCATGGACCTTGGCTCCATGCTCTGCACGCCCAAAGAACCTGAATGCGGTCGTTGCCCCCTTCGCCATTTTTGCAAAGGAAGAGCGTCAGGAAATCCTGGGAGATTTCCAGCAAAGAAGGTAAAAAAAACGATTCCCCATGTTGAGTCAGTCTCAGCAGTGATCAGGAAGAATGGAAAAGTCCTTCTGAAGCAGAGGCCGCCGAAGGGGCTTTTAGGAGGGCTCTGGGATTTTCCGAATTGGAGGAATGAAGGAAAACAAAGGTCAAGGCTAAGGTCGAGGTTAAGAAACACTATCAAGAAAGAATTGGAAATGAATGTTGAAGTCAAAGAGTTTATAGGAGTTTTTCAGCAAACCTATTCTCACTTCAAACTTACCCTGCATGTCTTTCATTGCCAGCATCTTAATGGAAAAGGAAATGGGAAATGGGTCCCCATTCAAAACCTTAATCTTCTTCCCATGTCAAGAATTCATCGAAAAATCGCCCAAACCATTTCAGATCGCAGATTTAAGATTTTAGATTGAAAACCTTTTCTTCAATCTGCGATCTCAAATCTGAAATCCAAAATTTATTTACTTTACCGGGCTGAAATCAATATGTCTTCTCTCCACATCTACCCGATCCACCCTCACCCTGACTTCATCGCCAATTCTGAAGGTCTTGTGAGTCCTCTCCCCAACAAGACAATATCGTTTCTCATGATACTGATAATAATCGTCGTGTAGGCTCGTCACCCTCACCAAACCTTCTACAAAAATATCTCTCAGTTCTACAAAAAAACCAAAAGCCGCCACGCCACTAATGATCCCTTCAAATTCCCCACCGATCTTATCCTTCATGAAACGAACCCTGTATCGGCCCAGAATCTCCCTTTCAGCCTCCATGGCCACCCTTTCCCTATTGGAGAGATGGTCAGCCTTATTAGCTAAAACCTCCTCCGGGATCTTGACCTCCTTCTTAGACAGAACTCTTTTTAAAAGCCGGTGGACGATCAGGTCAGGATACCTTCTGATGGGAGAAGTAAAATGGGTGTAGCCATCTGAGGCCAAACCGAAGTGTCCTAAGTTTTTGGCCGAATATTTGGCCCACTTCATCGATCGAAGTAGAATTTCGTTTACCACCCTTTCTTCAGGCCTTCCCTTGATATCAGAAAGGATTCTCTGGAATTCCTTCGGAGAATGGTCTGACTCCTTTCTCATCTTATATCCTAATTGAGAAATAAACCTTCTAAACTCATCAATCGCTTCTTTTTTCGGAGGCTCATGGATTCGATAGATAAATGGAAATCCTTTCTCTTCCATAAAATGGGCAACGGCCTCGTTGGCAGCGATCATAAATTCTTCAATGATCTGATGGGCCAGGTTTCTCTCTGCCCGAATAACGTCCTCTGTATCCCCTTGGAGATTGAGGATGACTTCGGGTTCTGGAAGATCAAAATCAATGGCTCCCCTTCCTATTCTTCTTCGACGAAGTTCTTGACAGAGATCGGCCATGAGTTCTAAGGAGGGGAGGAGATGTTTAAATTTCCTTCTTAACTCCGCTTCTCCATCCACCAAGATTTTTCTAACCAGGGTATAGGTCAGTCTCTCGTCGCTTCGGATCACACTGGGATAGAATTGAACGGCTCTTCTCTCTCCATTTCCGTCATATCTCAACTCCGCTGTAAGGGTCAGCCGATCCACTCTGGGATGGAGACAACAGATCTCATTGGAAAGTTCAGGCGGAAACATAGGAATCGCGCGGTCTGGAAAATAGACGCTGGTACCCCGGGAATAAGCTTCGTTGTCCAGACCAGTCTCCTCCCTCGCATAGTGACTGACATCGGAGATGGAAACGTATAGTTTCAAGCCTCCATCCCTTTCTCTTTCAATGGAGACAGCATCATCAAAATCTCTTGCATTTTCTCCGTCGATGGTGAAGGTCGGAATTTCTCTCAGGTCAACTCGATCTCTGTATTCATGTGAGGAGGGTGCGGGAGGAAGGTTTTGTGCCTCCCTTAAAACAACCGATGAGAATCTATAAGGAAGTTCGTATTTGTGAATGATGATCTGAGGCTCAATCTCTGGATCATCAGGATATCCCAAAATGTGAGTGATTCTCCCCTCCGGCCTCGCCCTCTCCGTCGGATACTGGGTGATCTCTGCCACTACAATCTGATTTGGCCTCGCTCTCTTCGTCTCCCCTTCCGGGATGAAAACCTCCTGGAGGATTCGTTCGTCCTCCGGAATGATGTAGGAATAATTTTTGGCCCTCATAAACTTGCCAACGACTTTGCGCGTCTTTCTTTCCAGAATCCGGATGACACTGCCTTCTTTTCCCTTCCTCCGGATTGACTCTACTCTTGCGACGACACGATCCCCGTTCATTGCCTCTTTGAGATTTCTGGGGCTGATGAAAATATCTTCTTCTCCTCCTGCTTCAGGAATGACGAATCCATATCCATCCGGATGCGTTTTGACCCTGCCCACGATCAGATTCATCTTCGATGGAAGGCCATAACGGTTCCCTCGAATCCGAACAACCTTTCCTTTATCCGCCAAATCTCTGAGGTATTCTCTTGCCTTTTGCCTCTGCTCTTTTTGATGGCCTAAACGATGGAGAACCTCTTTTAAAAGAAGAGGCCGATCCTCCTCCTTCATTAATTCAAGGATCTGTTCCACCGAAAGATCCGAGCGCCTCTCCCTACGACCTTTCTCCCTCTCTGTTTTCATTCGCTTCTTACCCATCGTTTCTTTAACCATGCAAACAAATCACAAATACCAAATTCCAAAACCCAAATAAGTTCCAAACACCAATTTCAAATGATCAAAACGGTTTGGTTTGAAATTTGTAATTTTGAACATTCGAATTTATTTGGAATTTGGTGCTTTCGTTAACTCATAACTCCTAACTCTTCATTCCAGTTCTTCTCCCAAAACAGCATTTCTCACTGTCTTCATCATACCTTTAAAACCAGGAATTCCTGGATCCAGGTCCATTTCTTCCAATCCAATTTCACTCTCTTTCGTTATTCCCAACCCTAATTCCATAGCACGTTTCACCTGCCGCTGCTCCCAGACATCGACCTCTTTGATTTGAGGAAGTTCAGAATAATGTTTCAATACTCCTAGCCCTACAATATCGGCGGCAATTCGATCTCCTGTGGCAATGATAAGGTTGGCATCACGACCTATGCCTTTCCACGGACCTCCCTCCACCATCAACCTCGTTCCATCCACAATATGGAGATCAGGGGTATAAGCCAAGTTCAGCTCGGCAATGACCTCCTCCCAATGAGCTCGATCTACAAAATAAGGCCTCTGTTTAAAATGGGTGGCACCGACAAAGTTCTTTAAGGCAATGCTATAAGTGGCTGACCGATGGGTTTTGATCACCGGAAGATTGATAATCCGATCAACCTGAAAGAGCACCTCTGAAACATAAACCTTTTTGAGAAATTTACCCTGGGGGAGATCGATGGAAACCCATCCTCTTTCTTCAAAGGGGACCAGTTCAGCCTCTACTTCCTCTGCCATCAATTTTATAAAGGTGATGTCCATATTTTTTCGTGTCGGGAGTTTAATGAGAGCGGACATATCACCCACAAGGACCCGACGGGCTCCGGACTCGTAAAGGATTTTTGCAACAGCCCTGATCACCTTAGGGTTGGTCGTTGTAGGAGGGGGAGAACCGTCGAGAATATTGGGTTTGAGCAGGATCGATTTCCCGAGAACATCAAGTTCCTCTATCCCCCCGATGAGATCGATCGCCGTTCTCACCATCTTCTCAACATCTCTTCCATGAACGATGCTGACCAGTGTCTTCTCTCCTTCCTTGAAGGGATTTGATCTAGGTGGAAGAGGAGTCCCTTTTTTAGGCCGGACGATGAAGGGCCACCAACAGGCTCGCCAGCGGAAGGTAAAGAGTATCAGGAGCGCGATCCCCAAGGCATAAAGGAATGAACGTCTGGGCATCCCCTTTAAATTAATTTCCATGTGATTCCTCCTGGCCTAAACAAACTGTAAGCAAACAGCATGGTCATCTCATTATAGAATTTAATGATTATCTTGAAAAAAAAAGGGCATCAACGCCCTTTCTAATATAAAGGAAAATTTTTTGATTCAAGCTTATGTTCGAACGCCACCAAAGAACCCCATTGACCCAACGAACATCATCACGAGAAGAATGGCAATAAAAATGAGTCCAAAGATCACCATGGCAGGGAGGAGAACTGCTAAAACTGCCTTCCCGGTTGAGATCCCATGGCCCTCTCTCACTCCAATGATGGTCAGGATGAATACATAAATATTTCCAATGAGGAGTCCAATAAATGGGATGATCCCAAAAAGATATCCGCTGTAAGAATAGGCAATGGCACGGAAGGTTGTCTTATACCCATTATTATTTCCTCTTACAATCATGAGGCAGAGGTGGATGATGGCACTTCCAATGAACATGGCGATGGCTTGCTGGAATGGCAAAGGAAGAATAATTTGGAGAATGGAAAGACTGTACTGAAAAGGAAACCTGTCCATTGGGATGAATTGCGCTATGAATAGCCAAAACCAGAAGATGGCACAACCATTTCCAATGATCCCGGTGATCAACCCATAGATCAGAGGAGCCCAGTATCCCTCACCGAAAGAAATTTTCTTAAAGAATCGGGTGGGAAAGAAGAGTGAATCTCGTGTAGTTCTATAAAAGGCCCTAATGAATCCTTCCCCACTCTCCCATGGGGTATACTCTTCTGCTGAAATTTCTCGAACCTGCCCTTCATACGAACGGGCCATCTCCTGAAATTGGACATATTTAGAAATGATGATGCCACATTTGACACACTCATCGGTTTCAGGTTGTTCAAATCCACATTGTGGACAAGTCACCATTCCTCCCGTATAAGGCTTCCTTTCAGATTCGGGTCTATAAGTAAAGGGGGACTTCGGCTCAGACCTCGGGCCAGGTTCAGGTTTAGGTTTAGGTTCATACTCCTGAGTAATTTCCAGACCGGGGGTCGGCTCCTCCTCCACCTTGGCTCTTCCCCCAATTGCATCAAAGGCCATCACATACCTCTCCGCCTCCTCTTTCGAAACCCCTTTTTTCACTACAATGGGAACCCTCTGGAGCAAGCTTTCAGCCTTTCCAGGAGTAAGATTAAATTTTTTCTGAAGGCCTCCGAGCAAACGAGTCTCCTCTTCGGGTCCGATCACCGATAGACCTAAAAAAATCACTTTATAGAACGCCACTTCCCCACCTCCTTTTGGAAACCACTAAGGATTTGAAAATAGTTATCATATCCAACGCTAAACTACAAGAATTATTTACAGTGACGAATAGGCAGAAGTCGATTCCCGTCAAATTGATAGACAATATTTAAAGAGACCCTATCTGAGACCATTGCCATCTGGTCAGCCCAGGGCTCCATCCTTGCCAAGCCTTCCAGACCATCAACTCGATCTAACTTTTCAATCTTGGCCTCCCAATCATCCAGATATTCCCCCTCTCTCAATCTCTGAGAAATGAATTCTTTAATCCGATGATGAGGAAGGCGAGTCTTTCCATTTTCAGAAACAGGAATTCCTTCTAACCCCTCTCCGGCGACACTCTTGAGATCGATGACGAAAGGTGAGATACTAAATAGATAGAAGTCGGAGAGAAAGATCTCTTTGGTAGACATTCCCCAAAGTTGTTGAAGTGTCGTCCTCCTTCGTGGGGAAATAGAACAGGGCTTTTGGATACATGGAAAGTTTTGGAATGTGTCTTTTTGAAAAATAAGTTCCGGATGCTCCACGATGAAACAATATTCCGGAAAGAGAGCACAGGCCATTGGCCTCCTCAAATAGATGGAACATTCTTTCCCATCGAGGAAATGGCATGGTTTCTTCAACTCCAGAGTAACCCGGTCGATCCAGGGTTCGTTTTCGTGAATGGGATCGAACCCAATTTTAACATCCTTCCTGAAAAGCTCCGTGGCCTTACGACCTGAGATCAAAGAGATGGCGGCCACGCCGACCAGGCTGATGGGGATATGGAGGTTGGGTTCCTTACAACCCATTCGTTCGCAAGAGTCAGGGCACGAGAAGGTTGACCATCCATTAAAGAGGATGGATCGCTCTGCAAGATATTGCTCCATAAATATTTTATATCCACAATTCGTTTTGACTTCAACCCTTCTTTAATAAGGAAATTGAAGTAAAATTGCAAAATTATTCCAAATCTGGGATAATCCCAACTGTCAATCCTTCAATTTTCAAATTAAAGGGGAATCCATGTTCGAGATGCAACTGACTCAAATTTTTGGTATCAAATTTACGCAAAGACACAAGGGGAGAATACAATGAAAACGAGAATGACTGAACTTTTAGGAATCAAGCATCCCATCATGCTCGCAGGAATGGCCTTCGTGAGTTTACCAAAACTTGTAGCCGCAGTTTCAAATGCCGGCGGTATTGGTATGTTGAATTCCGTCGTCTATACCCCCGATCAAATAAGGGATGTTATCAGACAGGTGAAATCTCTCACGGATAAACCCTTCGGGGTAAATGCCACCCTCATATTCCCCAACGCTAAAGAAAATATAGAGATAGCTCTCGGAGAAAAAATTCCGATTATAAATTTTGCGTTGGGGAAAGGGGATTGGATCATCAAGAGAGCGCATGAATACGGCGGTAAGGTTTTGGCAACGGTAGCCATAGAGAAACATGCGCGTCGAGCAGAAATGGATGGAGCAGATGGTCTTGTGGTGACGGGTCACGAGGCAGCAGCCCATGGAGCAGATGCTGGCACATTGGTATTAATCCCTTTGATCGCCCGTCAAACGAAACTTCCCATTATCGCAGCCGGTGGGTTTTGCGACGGTAGGGGATTGGCGGCTGCCTTGGTCTTGGGGGCCGAGGGAATTTCCATGGGTACCCGCTTCATGTTGACCCAGGAATGCGAAATGCACCAAAAAGCGAAAGAGCTTTCTCTTAAGGCAACCGTAGAGGATACCATTTGTTCTGAAAAGATTGATGGTTTGCCCGGAAGATGGCTCAAGACTCCAGCAGCCATGAAAATGGCAGAGAAAAAACCCTCGTTCCTTCAGGCCTTCTCGAGTGCCCTCCAGATTAAACGCATGATTGATGTTCCGTTTTTTAAACTTTTCTTGGGAGGTCTCAAACAACGAAGTGTTCAGGATCTTGCTCGGCAGGCAGTTAGCATCTCAGGGCTAAAGATCGCTATTGACAACGGCGATTTTGAGACCGGAGTTTTGCCAATGAGCCAGGCCATCGGTTTGATAAAAGATTTACCTACTTGTAAAGAAGTCATTGAGCGAACTGTTGCCGAAGCTCAGGAATTGGTGGAGGCTGTTAGGAAAAAGATTACTTCTTAAGGGTCGCAGCGGATCATCCACAAAATAAGGAACCCAAAGGAAGTCAATGAAGACACCCTTTACGGCGCTCGAACCATCCCTGAAAAATTAAATTTTATCAAGGGTAAATGAAACCTCACATCCTTTTAACCTAATGGATTTAAAGAATTACTCTGTAAAATCAAATACTTAAAATTGAAAAAAGATTTTACTTGACAAGTATATATGTATCAGATAATATATGCGTAGTTTAATATAAACCAATGCCTATATATAGGAGAAGTCATGTCTTTACCACACGCTCTTTTGGGTCTTCTCAATTATCGCCCAGCAACAGGGTATGAACTTAAGAAAACCTTTAAAGAATCAATTTATTTTTTCTGGAATGCTACTTTGCCCCAGATATATCGAACATTGAAACAGATGGAGAAAAAGGGTTGGTTAACTTCAGTAATTGAGCATCAGGAAGGAAAACCAAACCGCAAGGTATACAAACTCACTGACAAGGGTTTAAAGGAATTCCGGCGATGGTTGGAAGAACCTCCCGAGGTTCCGCAACCCCGGAATCCCTTGATGTTGAAGCTTTTCTTTGGCAACCAGATGGATAAAGAACACCTTACTAATCACCTCCAAAAAATGAGGGAATACCATACCAATTTGCTCAAAAAATATGAAAAAGAGGCAAAACCAATCATTCAACATTATGCATCTACTACTGGTGCTTCTAATGACGCCCGATACTGGGCACTTACATTAGAGTTTGGTCGGATGCATGCCAGAATGATTATAGACCAGTGTGATAAGTTATTAAAAACATTTCCTAAAGAAAAACCCCAAGGTCCTACTAAAAGGGGGTAGCCCTGTATCCATTTATATGAAAAAGCTTATGAATACGCAGTTCGTTACACTGTAAAACCAATTATTAAAGGAGATTTAGGGTATGAAGTCGAAAACAAAAATAATCCTGTTTATTACATCTTTCATTCCGGTTATTGCTTTTAAGGTTATTGCCCGGGTGGGTGAAGCCAATTTGGCCCAGGCGAAGGCAGCGACGGTGGTAGGCCTGATTCTTGCGGGAATCCAATTTATTCTCTCGAAGCAATTCCTCAAACGCACGACCTACCAGGAGAAAGCCTTCCTTGGATTTCTTGGATTTGGGACGGCATGGGTCTATTTTACCCCTACCCCTCTCTCTTCCTTATTTGTTGAACACTCAACAACCCTTCTCTATTCTCTCCTCTTTCTGACAACCCTTTTACCGCAACTATTTGGATATGATCCGTTCACCTACGCCATTGCCAAACAATGGTATCCGGAAACGGTCTGGAAAGCCCCCCAATTTAGACTAATCAATCTCCATATCACTTATATTTGGAGTTGTCTCTTTTTCCTCTCATGCCTCTCAAGTTGGCTTGGTCACGGAAAGCCTGTATTCTACATCCTTATACCTCTTATCCTCCTATTTGGAATCGGCCTTCCCTTTTCGAGAAAATATCCTGACTACTACCTGAAGCGAACCTTTACTACTCAACCTATTGATCCGTCTTTGTTTCCAGCCACAGCTAAGGAACTCATCTCTCGCATGCCTCTGGGTTTTGATCCTGAAACAGGCAAACATCTCAAAGCAGAGATTCAGTTTGTCCTCTCAGGTGAAGGAGGTGGCGAGATGGTGCTTTCTATCGCAGAAGGAAAATGCACTTTTAGGGGAGGGAAAACACCCACTCCGACATTGACCATCTATTCATCAGGGGATGTGTGGCTAAAGATGGCGAGAGGAGAGATCAGCAGGCCTAAAGCCCTGATGGAAGGACTCTTTAGAGTGGAAGGGGACATGAATCTACTAATGAAAATGGGAGACCTCTTCAGCGCTCCCACAAAAGCCAAAGAAGAATTCATCAAGGAAGGAGAGAAAAAAATGTTGAAAATTTTAGCTATCCAAGGAAGCCCGCGGCCAAAAGTGAGCAATACAGACGTTCTGCTTCAAGAGTTTTTAAAGGGTGTTCAAAGTCAAGGTGCTGAGACTGAAACGGTCTATCTCAAGCAAAAGGATATTCACCCCTGCGTAGGTTGCTACACCTGCTGGACGAAAACCCCGGGGGTGTGTGTCTTTAAGGACGATATGCCCGAACTTTTAGAAAAGGTGAGAAGTTGCGATATAATGGTTTACGCAACCCCCTTATACTACTACAATATGACCTCCCTTCTGAAGGCCTTTCAGGACAGGCTTCTTCCCCTTTCAGATCCTCATCTGATCAAAACGGGCGAGACCTACCGACATCCTTCAAGATACCAAGTGAATCGAAAGATGGCTCTTGTCTCTACCTGCGGGTTCCCCGAAATATCTCATTTTGATGGTCTCCGACATATCTTCCGCCACTTAGAAGGAAACGGCCAGGTGCCTCTCATCGGTGAACTTCTGATGCCGGGTGGTGAACTCTTAAAACAGGAGGGATTGAAAGAGAAGGCTCAGGTTGTTCTTCAGGCTGCTTATCAAGCAGGGGTTGAGGTGGTTCGGGATGGAAGGGTTTCAAAAGAAACAGAAGCAGAAATCCAGAAACCCCTTCTAAAGGCTGATGAGATGGCTGAGATGGCTAATCTTTGGTGGGATAGTTACTTAGAAGGAATCGCACAGGGAAAACCTCAAGAAGGGGGAAAGGTGGAGGATATGAGACTCCTTCTAAGAGGGATGGCAGCAACGTTCAATGCCCAGGCAGCAGGGAAGCTTAAAGCCATCATTCAGTTCGAAGTAGTTGGAAAGCAACCGGGAAATTGGTTTTTCTCGATCGAGAATGGAAGATGCAGCTTCAACGAAGGAAAGGTGGGTTCTCCTGCACTCACCATTAAAACCCCTTCGGAGATTTGGCTGACCATTGCAAATAAGGAATTGGATGGCCAACAGGCTTTCATGGAAGGTAAATACAAGGCGACTGGAGACATGAGTCTCTTAATGCAAATGAAGACTTTATTTGGAAGTTGAAGATCATGACATAGGTGATTCGATCACTTCAGATAAGGTTCCCATTGTTTGGCCGTCTTTAGGATATAATTCTTCGGAAGACCTTTGACAATCTGGTTGTGACCAGGTAAGAGGATATCCACCTCTAATTCAGCAAGCCGCATCAGAGATTTTTTAAGCTCAGGAGCATCGGCACCATAAAGGTCAAAACGACCAATCGCATGATCGGCATAGACCACATCTCCTGGAATGAGAATCTTCATTGGACGATGATAAAGACCGATGCTTCCCATGGAGTGTCCTGGGATGTGGATGACCTCCCAGACCATGTCGCCAAGATCCAAGGTCTCACCTCCATCAAGCTTTCGATTTACCTTAAATTTGAAGGCACCTGGTTTAAGGCCGAACTGCAACTGGCACAACACTCGGAACATATCCATCCCATAAACGGTCCTCTCATCCCCTTGTTCCAGGAGACTGGCTTCCAAGCTATGCATCCACAGTTCAGCCCGGGGGATCTGCTTTAGGATTTCAGCGAGACACCCAATGTGATCCAGGTGCGTATGGGTCATGATAATCCTTTTTATCGCTGATAATTCAATCCCTTCTTTCTGGATAGACTGGATCTTATAACTTCCCTTACCTATTAAACCTGCGTCAATGAGGGAAAGGTTCTGAGAGGATAAATTCCCTAACACATAAGCGTGCGCATCCGGCATAAATGCGTCCTGCCCTGGAATATAATAGACCTCTTCTGTTATCTTTGGCATGGTTCACCCCTGAAGAAAATTTGAGTTCGTGTTTACCCCGTTAGAAAGCTCCACCATTTATGGCGTGAATGATATAAAAAAATTTCTCGTAGAGTCGGGGCTTCAACAATTCTTTACAGAAAAAGTGGGGTCAATGCCCCGTTCTTTCTAACAGGGTTTACATAACCTAATAAACTTCTCTATTCAAGCATCTTCTTTTTCTCAGCTGTTGAAAAGAGTCCTTCCTATCATTAGGATGTCATTCCTGCTTCCGCAGGAATCCAGTTTTTTTCAGACCTTTCTGGACTCCCGCTTTCGCGGGAGTGACGGTGGAGTGCTATTTTTCAGCACCCTGTTAGAGTGATCAATTTTGTTTTGATTTCCACCTCAATTTTTAATTAGAATATTGTGGAGCCCCACGGGCAGAGCCCATGGTTCTTAATCAACGCCCCTTTGGGACGACATCCCCCGTCTAAAGCCGGACCAGGCCGGCCAAAAGATGGCGCATTCATCCACGGCTAAAGGCCGTGGCTTTCTGCTGCCGGGGCGAATGAAAGATGAGCTGAAAGAAAGGACAAACTGATGATACGACGCAACTTGGAACACCCTGAAGTGAAAGCGACTCGCTATCAGGCCCACGGGGGTGGCGTGGCTCACATGGTTCTGGACACCCGTAACCTTCAAACCCTAATGTTTCTTGCCCATGCCTCGGTTACCCCTGGTGAAAAACTCATCGGCCATGTGGATCCCATGGAAGAGATCTACATCATTCAAAGTGGTCGGGGTCGTATGCAGGTAGGGGATGAGGTCTGTGAGGTGGAGCCTGGAGATGCGATCCATATCCCCATTGGCCTTTTTCATGAACTGACTAATACAGGAGGAGAAGAACTTACCATTCTGGTGGTGGCTGGACTTATTCCGATATCGAAGCCTTGAGAGACTAGTACCAATTTAACAAGTTAGAAAGTATAATCTTTGAAGACTGAGCAAAAATGCCCAGATGCAAGTTGAGCTTTTCGAAATCCCGCTCGCGGGGGCACCCAAAATCCTGAGGAGTGAGGCGTAAATTCAGGTACGCCGCAATAAGCCTGCCCCGTGCTTGACACGGGGAAGGATAAGGGTAACGCCATAGATGGGTATTTTTCATCAGCCTGATATTTAATCCTTTTTATATTTCCAGAGCCAGAGGAGTCCGATCACGATGAGAAGGACTGGTAGAAAATAGGTCCGGATGACTCCAGGGATCGAAATATGGAGAGAGTAATATTTCGCTCCCAGGATGAAGATCCCGATGATCATCGTGACCCAGGCAGCCAGACTTTTTCTGTTCCGAAAAATACCTCCCACTCCAAGGGCAACGACGACCCACGGCCATCCCTCCTTTAACCCATATCCCGCACCCATTCGATCCAAGAGGATCAGTATGCCCAATGCGACCAGAGCCAATCCTAAACCCATCTCCTTCCTCCTCTCCTTCTATTCGATTACAAACTGATCTTGAATCTGGCCTTCTAAATCCACCACATCCCCTTCTATCCTTCCCTTCAGAACAGAGATCCAGGTATAATGAAAATATCCCCCTCTCTCTTTGAGGGAAGTCAGAGGAGCTCCTCCGCCTCCAGAGATGACATAGAGAATGCCATCTTCTTCTCTTCGGTCATACCTGTGATCATCTCCTGCAAACACAGCCTTCACTTTTGTTTTCAAGAAAAACCGGTGTAGATCGTCACGATCAGATGGATACCTATCCATCGCTCTTCCCGTCTTTAAACTATCCATTGGAAGGAAGAGAGGGCGGTGAATAAATATTAATTTAAATGTCTCTTTAGAAAATGACAAAATATCTTCCAGCCATGACCGCTGCTCTTGGATAATCCTCCCCCTTCCCTCCTCCGAATCTAAGATGACAAAAAGAACACCTCCTGCTTGAAAGGCATAATAGGTCTTCCCTCGTGGAAGAGAGAATTGTTTTCGATAAATCTCCTCTCCCAATGTCGTAGTCCCTACATCGTGATTCCCCACGACCGGAAAGAAAGGGGGATCCATCTGTTTTGAGATCTCAAAAAATGCATGCCACTCTTTTTCATGGGGATGGGTGATCATGTCTCCCAGATGGATGAGGAAATCAGGTTTTCGCTCAATGATTCTTTTCATCAGTTGGGCGTAAACCCTTTCTCCACCCCGGCTATCTCCAATCATAGCGAATTGAAAAGGAGACGCGATGGATTGGACCTGTTTAATGTTCTGGCTGACCTCTTTGATCGATCCTGCATAAGAAGGGAAGGAGATGAGAAGAACTATCCCAAAAAGGAGCAGAACCTTCACCCCGTTAGAAATGATGCCCCGACTGCGTGGCCGGAGCCACTTCGGCGCGGCGAAGGCCTGCTGCTCTGCCGCGGGGTTAGCTCCCAGAACAATTCCGGCGGGTCTTGATGCCCCGCAGGAATTTCTAACGGGGTTCATCCATTTTTCTTTCTTGAAATAATTTTCAAAATTTTTCATAATGGCTTCTGGTGGAGCTCCACGAGCAGAGCCCGTGGTTTCTAATCAACGCCCCTGTGGGGCGACATCACCCGTCTAAAGCCGGGACAGGCCGGCCAAAAGATAGCACATTCATCCACGGCCAAAAGCCGTGGCTTTCTGCTGCCGGGGTAAAAGCTTATATTCTCAATATACTATTTTAAGAAAAAATACAATTTACCCTGTTGTTGAACGATGCTCTTTTCTATAATGATACTGCTTTGGGTTATTGATAGAAAAGGGTGTTTATTCAATATGGACCTAATTCATACAAAAGGGTGAATCTCCAGCCTTTAAGAAAAAAGGAGGGCTTATGGACCCCAAGTTGGTCAGACAATTTATTATCTTTTTGGTTATCCTCTTTGGATGGACCATCGTCGTCCTGCTCATTGGATGCAAATAATTTTTCTTTGATTTATCCCATCGTTGCAATAATATAATGTTGAGATCCCAACAAGGGGTTGGTCTTCCTGTTTGGAAAGGAGGTACTCCTATGCTTAAAAAAATGTTTTTCATTTCGATCATTTGCTTTCTTTCTTTGATTTTTTACCTCTCTTATGCCCGTTCTGCAAAGGAAACCGTCCCGAAGGAAGATGCCACATGCTATCAGTGCCATGAAGAGATCAAATCCCTCAAGGTGGGAAACAAACATGCTTCACTCCCCTGTGCAAGGTGTCATAGTCAACTCACCGAACACCTGAAAGACCCGGAAAAACTCCCCGGGACGAACCTGGAGTTAAGCCTCTGTGGCAAATGCCATCCTTCCCAGTATGAGACCTTGATGTCAGTCAATTTGAAATCAAAAGCCAAAGTCGAGAAGGCCACCACCACAAGCCGATCGCCTACCTCTGATATGCTCTTGATGCCTCATGGCTTTACCAAAGAACACGATGAGCCCAGATCTCACGTTTTTATGGTCACTGACCATCTCCTGGTGGATCGAGGCTATGGAGGGAGGTTCCAGTTAAAAAGCTGGAAGGATATTACGAAGACAGGAAAAGCTTGGGATATACTCGTTGATACAGGAAGAGAATTACCTCAGACAGCCAAAGCAGGGAATACAGTCTGTTTCACTTGCAAGACGACCGACACCATTTTGAAATGGCCCTACATGGGTGCCCCCCATCCTGCAACCGATTTGAAGAGAGGAGGAAACCCGGTAGCCATTGATATGGCTAAGAAGTACATCCAGAACCCAATGGGTTGCATCCATTGCCATGATCCCCATGCGGCCAAAGCAAGGGTGGTGCGCGATGCCTTAATCCAGGCTGTTGTGGATCGGAAAGAAGGAACTTATCCATATGATAAAGAGAAAAGTAAAAAAGTGACCATGACCAAGATCGAATTCCAACGGGATGGCAAACCCTTTCGGGCTATCGGCCTTCTTAACAAATTCGATTCCAATCTTCTTTGCGCCCAGTGTCATGTCGAATATAACTGCAATCCAGGGCTCGACCCAAAGACTGGCGCATCCGTCACGATGGATGATCGAAGAGCCAACTACTTTCCGTGGGTGAATGTGTTCGATGTTCAAAAGCGGTATGCAGAGATAAGCTTCAAGGATTTTAAACACGCTGTCACCGGAGCACCGCTGACAAAACTCCAACATCCTGAAACTGAGACCTTTTGGGGAAGCAGACATGAACGAGCAGGAGTGGAATGCAAGGATTGCCATATGCCCAAGGTCAAAGATAAAAAAGGAAAGACTTTTACTTTCCACGGGCAGCGAAGTGCAAGGTACATGCTCAGAGATACCTGTGTCCGCTGCCACACTTACTGGTCTCAAGACGATGCCGAGTATCAGGTTGACGCTATTCAGAATTATATCCGTGGAAAGATGAGAAAGGCTGAATTCTGGTTGGGGCAATTGATCGATACTTATACCCGGGCAAAGGACATTGGGGTGAAAGAGGAAATCCTCAAAGAAGCTTGGCCTCTGCACGACAAGGCTCACATCCTCTGGGAATGGTGGACAGCTGAGAACAGCGACGGCTTCCACAATCCCCAACAGGCAAGGGAATCTTTGGCGCAGTCCATCAATGCTTCTCAAGATGGAATCAAGATCTTAGAAAAGGCAATTGAAGAAAGAAAAAAATAGGTCGATAGTCCATAGTCAATGGTCAAGTAGACTTAAAGAATTTGAGAATCTTTGGAAGATGTGGTAAAAATACAAGTAAATTCCGGACACGAAGAACGGACACATGTCACGTTTTTTAAAAAACGCCCACGTAGCTCAATGGTAGAGCTGCTGATTTGTAATCAGCGGGTTGGCGGTTCAAATCCGTCCGTGGGCTCCAGAAGAAATTAAGGGGCTGTTCCGATTAGATAAGCCCCTTTTTTACACTAATTTTTTTCTCAGGTTCTAATCCTTTAATTGATTTTTGAAGGGTTGCCCTTCAGCCCTCCCTTCGTTGTCGCAATATTTTCATTCTTATTTTCCCTTCATATTGATCTACCACCCTCATGATCTCCAAAAACTCCTCTTTGCTAAATATCCCTTTCTCCACAAGTAATCTGGTGAGGGCTTCCTGTTGGACTACCTGGGACATGAGGAGTTTTTCAAATGAGACGATTTCCACCTTATACCGACTTTACGTTTTGAAGTAAAAAGACTTAATGTATTCGTATGATGCATTAATTTCTTTTATTTTTTCTTCCGCTTTTTTCTGAAGGCGTGGATTACCAACAAATCGGTCAGGATGCCAGACGTTGGCCAAATCTCTATAAGCCTGGTTTACTTCTTCCTGTGAGGCATTTGGTTTAAGTCCGAGTATTTCAATACATCGGGATATTTTTTCTGATCCTTTCTCCTTTTTCGCCCTACGCAAAAACAAGAAAATGTATATTATTACAAAAATTATTATTCCAATTAGGATATTTCTCATAATTCCTTCCTGTTCATTTCCTTATTGACAACCTTCACCATCTCCAAAAACTCCTCCTTGGTGAATATCCCTTTCTCGATGAGCAACCTGGTAAGGGCTTCCTGTTGGACTAACTGGGACATGAGGAGTTCTTCAGAGGAAACGATAAGTTTATAATTCGAAATCCGGTGTGAAAAATCCAGCTCTTTTGCGATTATTCTTCAAGTTCCTTCAGAACAATGACATAATAAGTTACGGTATTTGTCCGTTGTGTTTTCCCGTCTCGAATATATTCAGCGTAACAGTCTATTCTTTTTGAACCCACAGGAACGTGAATCGGTACTCGGAAGTATGTATGCGACCCATATGTCACATCTTTCTCTTGAACATCAACACAGGATTGGCCATCACCTGAGAAGTTGAAACAAGCTCTGAGAATCTTTGGTTTACGGTCTGCCACAAAATTAATAGTAGTCCAATATTCTACGTTCGCTGAGAGGTTACCACTTTGGGGAACATCCACACTTAATAGCCTGAGTTCGTCTGCACTGGAGGGGGGTTCTTTCTTTCCAATCGAGATAGAGGATCCTTCCAGTCCAGTCGTGATAGTGGCACAAGAAGAAATTACTAACAAGACAGCTACACCCATCAGAACAGCTATTAAGGATTTCATAATCACAAACCTCCTTCTATCATTTTCCTTTCTTTTTCCTCTTCATCTTCATTCACCACTCTCACCATCTCTAAAAACTTCTCTTTGGAGAATATCCCTTTCTCAACGAGCAACCTGGTGAGGGCTTCCTGTTGGATAACCTCAGCTTATTTCTCTCCAGTAATAATAGCTATCGTTCCCACCATAAATGGCAATTTTAGTACCGTTGGAATAAAGGCCGCCTTTCCTGTCTGAACAAATTCCACCTTTCTTATTCCCCAACTTCGGATAGTCCCAATTAAATCATCTGTGTTACCATATACACGCTTCATTAGAAACAAATCCTGGAAAACAAATTTACCCCCCTTCTTAACCACACGCAATGCTTCTCGGATGACTTCCCGCTTATCTGCGACATCCCTCACTTCATGAAATACGAGATTGCTAACTACCGAATCAAAATGTTCATCACTAAATGGCAGCACCGAAGCACTGGCCTTCTGGAAGGTTACACGCTCATTTACACCTTCAATTCTCGCATTCCTTTCGCATATATTTTTCGAGTACTCCCACTTTATCCCCCAATAGTCAATCCCAAATACCCGAGCCCTTGGATACTTCTGAGCAAGGTTGATCGTGAGGGCACCATTTCCACACCCTATGTCCAGCACCCGTCCTTCTCCACTCCAATCCAAATGTGCCAACACCAATTTACGAACCTGATTTTCTACATTTCCCCCTTGGGGAGCAAACAGGTATCGTGCATATGCAAAGTACATAGAAACTAAAAAGAACAACGCAGCAGGAATTACCAAGATTGAAAACAGGAGAGCCAATCCAAAAAGCACCAGACCTATCGCACCTGGTATATAGATAAGTCTCTTTGGAACCCAGTTACCGTATTCTGGCTTTTCTATCATTCGTCCATTCATTTCTTTTTCCCCTTCTCGACACGTGACATAGTAAGGGCTTCTTGCTGGACAACCTGGGACATGGCGATGTTAGGCACGGTTACTCATCTGTTCGTTTTGCAAAAGCCACTCTGTAAAATTCGTAGCCTCTCAATAATCCCCTTCGTTCAGGCATATATTTATCTCGATACTCTCTGGCACTATCATCTTCGATAAGTGCCAATCCGAACTCTACCAGGTAGTCCGATAACTTATCCGGTTTGAAACCAAATGTCCATTGCTCGTCACTTTCTTTCAATCTCTTAAAAAGCTTATCTGTCCCTTCGAATGATTGCGGACTGTCCAGCACTAATTCGTCAATATATGTGAATACCAAGTAAGAACCTCTTGGAAATCTCCTTATAAAGGAAAGGGTTTTTTCAACTGCAATAGGTGTCAAGTAGTTTGTAACTCCTTCCCAGATAATCGTTGTCGGTGTGTTGAAGCTGAGATTGTTTGTAACGGCTAAATCTTCTAAACTCTGTTTATTGAAATCTATTTGATAGTAGCTGACATTTCTGGGCAACGATCCGAGTATCTTTTTAAGTTTGTCCAGCTTAAATTGTGAAGTGTCGGGATGGTCAATTTCAATTACGGAAATGTCTTTGAGAAAGTGAAGTCGTAGTGCTCTTGTGTCAAAGCCTGCTCCCAAAATGATAACCTGTTTTACTCCGTCCTTGATCGTCCGCTGAAGTAAGTCGTCAATGTATTTTGTCCTTGCAATACCAGATGATAAAGCTCCTGGACTCTTAAAATGAATAATTTTGGGAACGAGTCTTCCGATAAGCGGTAATGAAGATATTTTTGTAGCTAATTTTAGTCCCTCGTCAAGAAACGAAGTCGCAAAGGGGTCATAGAACAGCCTTTTTCGAGGAGGTCTTGCTGTCTCAATAGCTCTAAATAATGCCATATACTGTGCTGTCCTGCTTGCTGCATTTGCTTTCATTGCATGTCTTTTTCAGCCCTGATGATTCTTCCTTCTTTTCATGTTCATCTTTGGTTCTTCACCATCCCCAATAACTCCTCCTTGGTGAATATCCCTTTTCTCCACAAGCAACCTGGTAAGGGCTTTCACTTGGATTACCTAGGACATGAGGAGTTCTAATCCTATGTGGAGGTTTCTAATTAATGGATTATTTTGATTTCTTTACTATCCCTATTACGTTCGGAATAGACCAAGCAATGGGTATGTTATCATTTTCATTTGGGATTGTGGAGTGACCAATCCTCTCAAACTCAACATCATTTGCTGAAAAAAATAGGTTAGCTTCCTGTCCCCCCTCCAAATAAATAGCATTATAAATTGAAATAGGAAGTGATAATAAAATATTGACAAAGTCATACCCTGAGTAATGAGACTCGGTAAAGATAAACAATGCATTCCCATTTTTGTCAATGCCGAAGACGGCCATGCTCCACGCCTTGTCCTGTTTGCTCCAGACATTCTCCTGCTGACAACTAATCATTCTTATATTCTGGACAAGCGTTTGATACCTGTACCTTAGTCTTTCAAAATCTTGGCATTTCAGATCAATAATCTGAATCTCTGGGAGGGTAGATTCGATTGGGTTAAACGCCAAAACAGCTTTATAAGTAAGGTTGAGTTTCGGATTGTTAATATGGCTAAAATTCTTCATATAGCCAACATTTCTTATTCCATCTTCTTGGTACATCCCTGCATTAATGGCAGAAATAAGATGGTGCTTTTGACACCATTTCTTTGTCGTCATTTTTATTTTACCATGCTCAGAAGCACATAGGAGTTTGAAGGAATAAAACCTGGGATCAATCTTCACTATGGTGATTTTTGAATCGTTGATCTTTGATTTCTCTGGGTGGGCAAACTCCCCAATATATAATCCTTCGTCAACTTTCTTCCATAAATCATCTTCGGATAGGATCACATGAGGAGATAAGGCCATATAGAGTGTTGCGGTGAGGATTGCAATGGAAGCAGTTACTCGTTTCATAAAATTCCCCTTTTCATTTCTGAGGAAAAAGATTATCTAACTGAGCAGAACTTTATCAAAACCAATGGAAAGGGTCAAACATTTCAAGAGAAATAGTGGATTCAAGGGAAAGCTAGTAAATTTAAGAGGTTTAATATTTGATTTCGTTAGTAACTTATCTTACATTAATACAATAACAGAATGATGAATAATAAAATGAGTCACTCCGGATCAACGAAGAGAAAGGGATTACCATGAAGACAAAAAAAATCTTTATACGCACATTGATTTGGCTGCTCATCCTGCTAACGTTGTCCCCGCTGTGGGTATTTGCCCAGGATCAGCCGACAGCAAGAAAATTCAGGCAAGAAGAATTGGATCAGATGCTGGCACCCATTGCGCTTTATCCCGATTCACTTCTGGCCCAGATTCTGATGGCAGCTACCTATCCCCTTGAAGTTGTGCAGGCAGAGCGGTGGGCAAAGGCAAATAGAAATCTTAGGGGTGATCAGCTCAATGATGCCCTGGATCAGAAAGACTGGGATCCCAGTGTAAAGGCTCTGGCGCCTTTTCCACAAGTCTTGTCGATGATGAGCGAAAGGCTTGAGTGGACCCAGAGGCTGGGCGATGCCTTTCTGGATCAACAAGACGAAGTGATGGATACAGTCCAGAGACTGAGGGTTAGGGCACAGGCTGCGGGTAACCTGAGGGATACCGAACAACAGAGGGTGATTGTGCAGGAGGGGGCCATCGAGATCGAGCCTGTGCAACCAGAGGTGGTCTATGTGCCGGTCTATGACCCGACCGTCATTTATGGGCCATGGTGGTACCCGGCTTTCCCTCCCTTCTTTTTCCCCCCTCCCCCGGGGCTGGTTATCGTTAGAGGATTCGGGTTTTGGACCGGCATCACTGTGGGTAGAGCCTGGGGTTATTCATGGGGGCGTTGGGATTGGAGGAATCATTACGTTAATGTAAACATCAACCGCAACATAAACATTAACCGTAGTATAAACATTACCCGTACAAACATCCAGACGACTCGGTGGCAGCACGATGCGAGTCATCGGAAGGGTGTTTCCTACAGGAATGAAGCAACCCGGGAACGTTATGGCCAGTCAGTAAAGGGAGCGGAGACCCGTCGGGACTTCCGAGGCTTTGGACAGGAGACAAAAGTTCTACAGGCTCCAGTAGTTACTAGTAAGGGCCTTGCGGAGACAAAGGGCCAACAGGCCTCAGTAGTTACTCGCCAGAGTCCTGCGGCAGCACAAGGCCTAAAGGCTTCAGGAGTTACTCCCAAGGGTCCTGCGGAAACGAAGGGCCAACAGGCTTTAGTACCTACTCGACAAAGCCTTGATCTTAGTAAGAATAAAAGTGCCTTTGCAGGCGTGGAACGAGGAAGCGATGTGCGAATTCAGAGCAACCGTGGTCTCCAAAGCCGCCAGAGCATGTCTTCAAAAGGTACAGGCGGTGTGAGCAAGGGCAATGTTGGCCGTCCCCGTTAAGGGTTGAGCAAAGTATTTAAACATCATAGTTCGATGGAGGATAAGCGATGTTTATCAATACATGGAATCAAAAGAAGCGTTCGATGTGTCGTTTTGGTTTTGCAATCATAGCGGCAGCGATAATGTTAGCTGGATTTTATCAGAGTGCTTTTGCAGTAGATGCTAAGCAAAAAAGTTTCAAATCTCCTGAAGAGGCTGTTAAAGCGCTGGTTGGTGCGGTGAAGGGAAATGATACAAAGGAATTACTGACGATCCTTGGTCCTGCAGGGAAAGAGCTTATTTTTTCTGGTGATGAGGTTGCCGATAAGGCAGGGAGAGATCGTTTTGTTAAGGCTTATGAGGAAATGAACAAACTGGTGAGTGAGAATGACAAGAAAGTCATCCTCCATGTGGGAAATGAGGAATGGCCTTTTCCACTTCCTGTTGTTAAGAAGGGTGAAAACTGGTTCTTCGATACCAAGGCAGGGAAGGAAGAGATCCTCAACCGCAGAATCGGCCGCAACGAACTCAATGCCATCCAGGTGTGTCTGGCCTATGTGGATGCACAGCGTGAATACGTACTGAAGGACCGGGATGAAGACAAGTTACTCGAATACGCCCAGAAGTTTAAAAGCGGGGAGGGAAAGAAAGATGGCCTTTACTGGGAGGCGAAAGAGGGAGAAGAACAAAGCCCCCTTGGTCCCTTAATCGCCAAGGCTGCCGGGGAGGGATACGCTGGAAAGAAGCCCATTGGAAAACGAAACCCTTATCATGGGTATTACTATAAAATTCTGAAGTCCCAAGGAAAGAATGCACCAGGAGGGGAATACGATTATCTAGTCAAGGGCAAGATGATTGGCGGATTTGCCCTGGTTGCATACCCTGCCGAATACGGTAACTCCGGAGTCATGACCTTTATCGTGAACCAAGATGGTGTGGTATACGAAAAGGATCTGGGTAAAGATATTGAGAAAATTGCAACGGCCATGAAGAAATTCGATCCAGACAAAACCTGGAAGAAGGTGAAATAATTCTTTCAGAGGGTATTGTCTGCAATGCGGCGATTTTTAAACTTAGAATGGGGAAGGGTTTCCCCATTTTTTTATCCATTCATCCTCAAGAATTTTTTTCTACCAATGGTCATAGAAAAGGATAATCTAAAATTACACCTTATCTTTTCAATGACTTAGACGCCACAAATTCCAATAACCGCCAATCATTCAAGAGGTTTAATTTTTTTACAATTCAATATGTTGGGCTTAGGGAAATCGGAAAATTTGTAATCAGCGGGTTGGCGGTTCAAATCCGTCCGTGGGCTCCAGGAAAAATCAAGGGGCTGATCCGATTGGATAAGCCCCTTTCTCATTAAAATAAAGAGTAATAAATTTTGGGGATATAGGGTATCAATCTTTGGAAAGTGTATTTTGTATGTTTGACCCCAAAATTCACTCTATTCCGAAAGACTTCTCAAAAAACTCTTTAGCTTGCCCAAATCCTCCGTGGAAATTTCAACAAACCTCAGGGAACGCTGGCCTAATAAGACGATTTTTCAACTTCCCGTTTCTCCCTCCCTAAAAATCCTTAGTTTGCCATCCTTGTCAATATCGAAAAAATAGACATTTCTTGCCTGGGGTCTCAACTCAACCACTTGTTCGAAGGGTTGTTCGGTATCTGTTTTCAATAGATATCGTCCATCCTCAACCATCAAAGAGACGCCTATCTTCCCCTTTGCCACCAGTTGATCTTTTTTGCTGCGTTCCATCGTGTAAAGGCCATAGGTTAGGGACATCATCTCAGCGTCCATAAATGCATTCAATAGTTCAAGAGAGGTGACCGCCTCTAGATAAACACTCCCGCTCTGGGTGGCGAGTTTTTGATAAAAGTTCCTGATGCTTTGACTCTCTTTTTCGCGTACTGATTTGTCACCCATGGAGCCCCCGAGGCCATAAATGATAGGGCTGAAATGGATTTTGTCTTCCACCAGCTTTTTGATGGATTCAAAGGCTGAAATCGTGATCTCATCATAATTTGCATATTTCTTTCGCAGTCTCTCTTCCCACGCCTTATCTTTCGAGATGCTCTGTGCCAGAAGGGAGCCCGTCTCTTCCCCGTCTGTGATCAATATGACTTTAGCATTTGGGGTTCCTCTTAAAATTTGATGGGCTTTCAGGACACTATAGCCTATTGGCGTGTCACCGATGTAGGGATGCTCCGAACCAAGAAACTTTATTGTCGCCAAAAAATCTTTCTGATTAAATCCCTCCCGTTGAGAACTGTAAACCAACTCGACATCACTGGATGCTTCTACGGCTCTGACATAATCCTTTCTGAGAATGATGCCTTCGTTCGTGATACCGGATGGTTTCTTGCTACCGAATACAAGGAGTCTAACATTGTCACTGGGTTGGAAGAGCGTGCCTATCTGTTTTAAACCTTCATAGGCTGCTTCAAACTTTCTGGTTCCGCTTTCTCCAATTTTCTCTCTCATACTGCCCGAGGCATCGTAAATGATCACGATGTTACTTTTACTGCTTAAACTCTTAAGGGCACGATATACAGCCTTCTTCTTTTCCAAAACCTCTTCAAGATTTACGGTTTTGCTGGTTTGAGATTTTGAAGCCATCAATAAAAATTCAGTCTTCGTTTTTGGAGGCGGTGATCGATGAACACAACTTAATAAGATTAACAAAACAGAGAGAAATACGGGTAAAAACCTCTTAGCCATTTCTACCTCCTTCATTCAGGTCTTAGACTCCCCAATTCAATACTAAGAAAAGTGTATAAAATTAAAATCAGAGTGTCAATGGGAATTGGAACGAGTGTTTAGAGCCAATACCCTTCAGATGTCTTCATGGACCTTCCCTTTTTCCCTGCTCCAGGAAGGTGGAAAAATAAATGGAGATACAATATAATAGCTTTGGCTTGAGAGGCATAGAAATACTTTCCCTTCAGAGGTCAGTACCATGGCAAACTTTATTGTTATTGGAACGTGGAACACAAAATATGAAGAACTCGAATTCATCTGTAAGGAAATTAAGAAAAGGTCCCATCATCCTATTAGATTGGACTTATCTTCGAAAAAGATGGCAGGTGCAAGGGATGTCGCAATCAGTCATAAAATTTTACTTGCGAAGACAAGATTAAAGCAAATGGTCAAAAAAGGACACCTCTCCGGTGCAATATCCATCGGTGGAGGAACAAATCTTTTCATGGCAACAAAAATAATGGAAGATATCCCTCTATTTGTCCCAAAGGTCATTATCTCAACGATGATTGTCAACAGCATCCATAGCTTCAGGACTTACAAAGACATCGTCTATATCCAATCCCCTTTTGACTTTGGTATTTTCAACCCATTGACAGAATCCGTCCTGACAAATGGTGTGACCATCTTAACCTCGATGAGCGAGGGTCTACCCAATTTCGATAACCCATCCATTGCCATCACTGGTTTTGGCATATCAGATGGGTACTTTGAGGTAGCTAAAAATTTTTGGAGGAAGAAGGGATACCATCTTGTTCCTTTCCATTCCGTTGGAGAGAGTACAATGGCGATGGCAGAACTTATCCAGAAGGGTCTTTTTAAAGGAATATTAGATCTCACCTTACACGATGTGATGGATCATATAGCTCGAGGAGCTTTTGGGAAGATAGATGAAAGGAGACTTGCCTCTTATCTTTCAAAGGACATTCCGGCAGTGATCGCCCCTGGGGGTTTGGATACCATCGCCTATATTCCCAATGATCGTCGATCGGACCTCTCCTTCAGAAAAAGGAAGATATACTATCACGATTTTAGATGGGGTATAAAAGCTGAGAAAGAGGAAATAATAAGGGCTGCAAAGTGGATAGGAAATATTCTAAAAAAGACAAATCCTAAGAAATGTATCTTTCTAATACCCCTTCGGGGTTGGTCTTATCCTGGGGAAAAGGGGAAGGAATTCTACGACCAAGAACTCATCGGCTTATTTGAAAGATGGATAAAAAAATTATTCAATGAAGACTCTGTGATCGAGGTTGATTTACCAATCAATGACCCTCAATTTGGGAAGATTGCCTTCGAACATCTATACAATCTGATGGGAAGTCAGGGATAATGCTGCTTCTCAAAAATCTTAACTACCGAAGTAATGGCTATCCTTATATTCATGATGACTAGAAGAATAGGGCCATAAGAATGGGCCTAGGCTTTGCTTTTTAATATTTTAGAATATATAGATTAAAGGCCCGATCCTTTATTTTATACATAAAGAGTCACAACTCAGGTGACAATTTGTGTCTGTATGAGTATTCCAGTTAATAAGGAAATTCCTCAAATATAATTAATTTCAATGTATTAGAACAATATAAATATGATGGCACGGGAGTTGCAGAATTTATTTAGGGTTTTCTTTAATGTGAACACTATTTTGGTATCGTCTCAATGAATAAAAGAGCAAGGGACAAATGGTAAAATGGAAATTTCTTTTAATGGTGGCCCTTTACATTATTCTTGGCGTTATAGCGTTCTTTAATTTTGGTTTTCACCATCTTATGGTTGAGAGATTTGGGGGGAAAAGCACAATGAATGAAATGACTATAAAAAAATTAGAAGAAAGCATATCTAATACCCAGACAGAAGTTCCACAAGAACTCCATGACTCATTACTAGATCAAGAAGTGAATCATTAAGATAAACAATTATTTAATTATCAAAGAATAAGGGCAGAGCCAGATAGGGTTCTGCCTTTTTGTTTTTTTATATCTCCAAAAATATAAATTTCTCCATTATATTCATTCAGCGGGTTGGCGGTTCAAATCCTTCCGTGGTCTCCATGAAAGGTAGAGGGGACTAATTCAATTGCATTGGTCCCCAATTAAAGCATAGAAAATACGGGAAGTGTTCTTCTGGGTACCAAATTAATCGTCAAGATGCGTTTAAACAAAAGCTTTCATACTCGTCTGCCCAGATATAAATGTTTATATTTTAATTAGAAAAAGTAATGTCACCCAAGGAAGGTGAACAGGATGGCAAAAGATCTTATTTGCGGTGCGAGCTTAGATGGGCAGAAAAGAGGGGTGAGTTACGATTATCAGGGATATACCTATTATTTCTGCTCGTCAGCATGTAGAGATAAATTTGCTGAAGCCACATTAGCAGGGAGAAATCCCTAAGTAATTAATGTGAATTCCCCTCAACCCTCTGTGTTAATTAATAGATGGGGTTAAGGCATTGATATTGGAAACTAATTGATTTTCGAAAGTTTGACCTTCAGTCCCTGAGACCTAGCCCACTCATTTTTATCTTTAACCTTGAATTTTTAAGTTTAGTTATTATCTTTAAATAAGATAGGAGGTGTTAATGATGAATAAGAATGCTAAAAAGGGAAAGACGAAAAAGACAAAAACAACAACGCCTACTTTGTATGATTGTTGTTGGTATGACGCATCCTGCTATGATCTTTGCTGCGGCGGGGTTTGCTGCTGCTAATAGGGGTTGCGAATAGATTTTAGAATTAATAAAAAAGGGAACGACCGTATTGGTTCTCCTTTTTTATAGTTTTATTCCATTATGCTCCCTTTTCTTAATCACAATTTCACCTCCCCATGGGTAGTGATAACAATCTATTTTAAAGGTTAGCCTCTTCCACCTTTAATTCTGACGTTGGACCTGTCGAATTTTTCACATTCCTTGACTTTTGGAAAAAGGATAAGGACTCTTGTATAGGAAGTTTGTAGTTTGCGTGGTTTAGTCAGTCAAACGAAAAGTATGTCATTCCTCTTTTATTGAAAGGAGAAAAAAGATGAAAAAAATGGAAGCAAAAAGCTTGAACACCCCAGAAGAGGTGAGGACATTTGATAAAGGAAAGTTGGAACTTATAAAAATTGGAGGAGCAGTCATTGGACGGGCAACCTTCCAGCCTGGATGGAAGTGGTCTGAATCTGTCAAACCTTTGGTAAAGACCAAAAGCTGTGAAGCTCCTCATTTTCAGTATCATGTATCCGGAACTCTAAGAATTAGAATGGATGATGGCACAGAAGTAGAATGTAAGGCAGGGGATGTATCATTTTTGCCAATGGGACATGACGCCTGGGTTGTTGGAAAGGAACCTGTGGTGGTTGTCGATTTTCAAGGGATGGTTGATTATGCAAAAAAATTAGCAAAAAAATAATAGAAATGACATCGTACCATCCTAAATAATCACAATCTGAACATCTTGATATTTTTGAAATACCAAGATTAAAGATATGATTTTTTATCTTGTCGGAGGATCCACCCTATTGGGCCTGTTCCTATTACAATTTTTCCATTTCAAAACTATATTGAGATGGATACTCTAAGATCCAGACAAAAGGTACGATTAGGAAAATCCCTCCTATGAGAGCGGGAACTGATAGCTTTTCCCGCCTTATGAGGCCATTGAAGTCTTTGTAACCCTCCTTTTTTAAAGTCACTGTTTTCACTGTCCCGGCCGCTGCTTCATCCGTATAGAAATGAGGCGTTTCTCCCACAACCTGTCCGTCCACTTGTAACTTAGCCCCGGGTGGATTGGATTTTATTAAGGTGGTACTCGCACATCCAAGAAGGAAAAATAAAACCATCGATAATGCAATGAGTTTTTTCATAGTAAACCTCCTTAAATATTATCTATTCCCATCCCTTTCCCGGGGCTAAAGTAATTTTCCTCCCGGATAGCCTAAAAGGGGACCTCCTTTTTTACCAAAAGATAACTTGATTTGAATGGGTGGGTCAATATGAATTTGAAGCGTGTCGTATTGTTTCATCTATTTTACCGTGAGGTTTTGGACGGCAATCCTGCAAGCCTCTTTCACCCCTTCTGCTCCCATATAATTTATTTCTACTAATGAACGCCCCATGACTTCACCCGTTTCAACATCAATAATTTGAACTTGCAACAGCCAGCGGAGGATACTTGGATAATAGACATTCCCTATGATGAGGGCTTGGACACCGAAGACTTCGCCAATCTTTCTTCTGGTTGATTCGCTAAGCTGGTCAGGATATAAGTCTTGCTCTTCGAAGGTCCCCGAAAGCTGTTTTCGCTCAACCAGCGCTATCTGTTGAAATTTTTCATTGAAGCTCTGGGTAAAAGCATCAGAGGCTTCACCTTTTGTATCATCCTTGAAGGGCAGGACGGCAACCTTTTTATATTCTAAGAATTCTTTTCTGATAAAACCGCTTCCACTCCATTGGGGCACCCAGCCTGTAGAAGAACAACCGGTGGTAATGATTGAAGAACAAAACAACCCAAGGAAAACAAAACGGGAAAACCGCAATTTTTTCATGTTCATCGCTCACCTCTAAAGAAAATTTAATCTTTTTGTGTAAATATCAGAGAGGAAAAAAAGGCCTCATTTCCTGCAAGGGAAACGAGGCCTCTCATCGTTCTCTCTATCCTACTCCAATCTAATTTATTTTAGCTTGATAGAGTTACTTTCCTTTCAATTTTGTAATCGTTTTAGCTAAGGCCTCGCCATTTCTTTCCATGGCGTAGTCCACTGAATCCTGAGAACCTGTAGAGGAAGTCCTCAGATCGGTTTCATAAATAACCTTACCGCTTTCCTTATCGATGAACTTATAGCGGGCAGCAAAAGTAGCCGTGCCAGTATACTCACCCCCTGGTATAAAGGAGCGCCCTATACGCCTCCCCACAGTGGGAGGTGCATACTCTTTAACTTCCCCTTTTATAATGAGCACTTTTTTCCCAGAAGGGATCTCTTTACTCGCCTTCCCTCCTTCTTTAACAATTGTGTCAAAGAGGCTATATTTTTCATTATACCTTTTGATCTGGTAAACCGCCTTCTCAGCCATTTGCATACCTGCTGATTCGGGAGCTGGCGACCCAGAGGGAACTTCAAGATCCTGAACGATCACTGCATTATAATCTCTGAGATTGACCTCTGCCGCCATAACCAGGCTATGGGTTCCTAAAGCCACACCTAACACCAAAAAGATCGCGAAGAAACTTTTCATCTTCATAAATCTTCCTCCTTTGAATGAATTATTTCTTATTCTAATCCTTCTTTTTTAGCTCCGTCAATAGAATTATTAATTCTTATTTATAATATTTCGCTGATTGATTTTCAACCCACTCACTGTTCTTTAAGAAAATTTTGAATAGAAACCTTCTTGTTTTTTTCTCAGAGATGGAGTAATTTTAATTTAGAGTATAGAATTGAGAATTGAAAAGTTGGAGGTTCATTGAATGGAGAAAGACCTTATAGCGGTATTAGGTGGAGGGAATGGTGGTCATGCCATAGCTGCAAATCTCTCCCTCGCCGGATTTAAAGTCAACTTCTTCGAACTCCCCCGGTTTGCCGAATCTTTTGAAAAAGTCTTACGGACGAAAGAGATTCAGATCCAGGGGATATCGATTGATGGAGTGGCTAAATTGAACCTTGCCACGACCGATATTCAACAAGCTATAAAAGATGCCGAGGTCATCTTTGTAATCACCCCAGCATTCGGGCATAAAGCCATGGCTGAAGTCTGTGCCCCTTTTGTTCAAGATGGACAAACCATTGTGCTCATGCCTGGTTCAGGAGGGAGCCTCGAATTTATAAACATCTTCAAGCAGAAAAAAGTGAAGCGAGAAGTTACCTTCGCTGAAAGTTGCACCCTTCCCTATGGTGCCCGGCTCAAAGGTCCTGGCCATGTCTCAGTACTCATCAATGCAATGATTCTCCCCACAGGCGTCTTTCCATCAAAAAAGACAGAAGAGGTAATTCCCAAACTGAAACAATTTTATTCGATGATTATCCCTACCAAGGATGTTTTGGAGGCAGCCATCAATAACCCAAATCCCATTGTCCATCCGGTGGCTACCTTGCTCAGCGCCACACGAATTGAACATTCAAAAGGTGAATTTTACCTCTATGCCGAAGGAATGACCCCTGCTGTGGCGAGAACCTATGAATCCCTCAATCAGGAAAGGCTCTCTATTTGCAAAGCTCTGGGTTACAAACTTTACCATTGGGACAATCTGGAATTTAAGGATTACAATCTAGGCGAAACCGAAGAGGAATGTCGTTACCGGATCCTCAATACTAGCATGGATGCCGCCTTTGGAAAAGATGGGATTTATGCAGGGATCAAGATGAAAGGTCCCGAGCATTTAAAAGATCGCTATGTGACCGAAGATGTTCCTTACGGAATGGTCCTCCTCTCCACATTGGGAGACCTCATGGAAGTTCCCACCCCTACTCACGACGCCGCGATCCAACTGGCCTCTGTCATCAACCGGACCGATTACTGGAAAACCGGCAGGGGGATGAAACAATTAGGCCTTTCCACATTGGACAAAAAAGGGTTGAAAAAATTTCTTCTTGAGGGAAAGTAAATCCGATTTTGTCCTTCCATGAAAAACGAATGCTTCCCTTGAGCCTCCTTTTTAAAAGGTTTCTAAAACTGGGAGCCACAGCCTATGGCGGTCCTGCCATGACTGGACAAATCAAGCAGGTGGTCGTAGCCGATTATGGCTGGATCAAAGAACAAGAGTTTCTGCAAGGAGTTGCCCTCTGCCAACTGATTCCAGGCGCCTCTATGGTCCAGTTGGTGACTTACATCGGATATCGGCTCAGAGGAATTTGGGGAGCCCTTTTTTCTGCAGTGGCTTTTATCCTTCCGGCTTTTCTCATCCTCGTTATTCTTTCAGCCATTTATTTCAAAATGCAGGCCCTCTGGTTTATCGAAGCCCTTTTTAAAGGATTGGGAGCAATCGTTGTAGCCATTGTGCTTAATGCCTGCATCACTCTGGGTCGATCCATCCTCAGAGATTGGAAAGTGATTATGATCTCATTTCTATCATTCTTCGGATTTTTTTCCCGATGGAATGTCATTCTGATCTTTATTCTGGCTGCAGGGGTTGCTCTACTCCTTCATCCAAAAGGGAGTAAGATCGAGCCCCCTTCCTATCATGAAGAGCCAAAATTAACAACAAAAAAAGGAGAAGGCTACTTCATCCTCGGAATGTTAATTATTTTAGTTTACCTTGGACTTGTTCTCTGTTATGTGATCAATCCCCAACTTACTTATATTTCTCTCACTCTATCCAAGATTGGAGCGCTTGCCTTCGGAGGTGGATTCACGATGATCCCTCTGATTCAGTATGAGGTGGTGGATCATTTTCATTGGCTCACCACAAAAGAATTTTTAGATGGCATTGCCCTGGGCCAGATCACCCCCGGTCCCATTATGATCACAGCCACTTTTATCGGATACAAACTCTTTGGATTTTTTGGAGCTTTGATCGCAACGATCGGAATCTTTTCTTCCTCTTTTTTCATTCTCGTTCTTCTCATTCCTCATTACGATCGACTGAGGCGAGTGGAAATCGTAAAGACCATGGAACGAGGAATTCTTGGGTCATTTATTGGAATGCTTGGTCTGGTACTCTACAATTTTGGAAGAGCAGCCTTTGTGGATATTCCGAGTATCATTTTTGCAGCAGCGGCTTTCATTGCTCTCCTTAAAAAGATCGACCTCCTTTATATTCTCCTCTCCGGCGCAATACTTTCCATTATCATCTTTGGGCTTCTTAATTAATCACTACTGAAAAGGATTTATCTAATATAGATTCATCTGCAACTTTCGAAAAAATGACCAATTCGATTGATGAGGAGATCGAATTTTAACTTTAAGGTATTTCACTAATAAATACAGTGGATTAGGAGACAAAACATCTAAAAGCTAAATTTTTATAATTAATCCGATTTTAACTGCATTTAGTAACCATTTTTATGAGCCTTTATGATTAATCGTGGACGATTAAAAAATTTAATAATTTCAAAGAGTTTATTTATATTTAAATCTTTTCTCAAATTGTAAAAAATTTCCCTTGACAAAAAAAACCTATTATTTTAGTATCCCATTCGAGATTGTGACTGTTATCACATAGAAAACATTTTTTAAAATCTATTTTAAAAACACCATAAATCACTTTCGAACATCATTTGAAAAGAAAGGGGGGATTCTGAAACTAAAAAGCAAAAATTGTCTTATATTTGAATGATTAGCTGTTTTTTGCAGGAAAATTAAAACCAAATTAACCGAAAAAGAAAGGGGGAGTAGAAAATATGTCTAAAATTTCCAAAAAATATATGGAGGCTGATCCAAGAAAATTAGCAGATTGGCAGGTTGCAGACATAGCAGAAGAAAATATACCTACGGTTGATCAAGCCCAGGAGATGCTGGGACTTAAAAAGGAAGAAATCATTCCAATGGGAAGGCTGTGTAGACTTGATTTTATGAAAATTATGGAACGTCTGAAAAGCAAAACGGAAGGGAAGTACATCGAGGTTACAGCCATTACCCCTACTCCTTTAGGAGAAGGAAAAACAACGACTGCTATGGGTTTGCTGGAGGGATTAGGCAAGAGAGGAAAGAATGCTGGGGGTTGTATTCGCCAGCCTTCAGGTGGCCCTACGATGAATATCAAGGGCACGGCTGCAGGAGGAGGTAAAGCCCTCCTCATTCCAATGACAGAATTCTCTTTAGGCCTTTCTGGTGATATCAACGATATTACCAATGCCCATAACTTGGCAATGGTTGCTCTGAATGCTCGGATGCAACACGAACGAAACTATGACGATGCTGAACTGGCTAAGCGAAAACTCAAACGGCTCGATATTGATCCCGCCAACATCGAGATGGGCTGGGTCATGGATTTTTGCGCCCAGGGTTTGCGGAACATTGTCATGGGTCTGGGGGGCAAGATGGATGGATTTCTCATGCAATCCAAATTCGGCATTACGGTTAGTTCAGAGCTCATGGCTACCCTCTCCATCGTCCGAGATTTAAAAGACCTCAGGGAGAGGCTGGGCAAAATTATCGTGGCCTATGATAAGAAGGGCAAACCTGTTACCACTACGGACCTTGAAGTAGCAGGAGCCATGTGCGCCTGGATGCGCAATACCATCAATCCAACATTGATGTGGACGACTGAATATCAACCCTGTATGGTCCACGCTGGCCCCTTTGCTAACATTGCCGTTGGCCAGTCCTCCATCATCGCTGACCGCATTGGTTTAAAAATGTTCGACTACCATGTCACGGAGAGTGGTTTTGCTGCGGATATTGGTTTTGAGAAGTTCTGGAATGTGAAATGTCGGCTGAGCGGTTTAGTCCCCAATGTTTCGATTCTGACCTCAACCATCCGAGCTTTGAAGATGCATGGCGGCGGACCAAAAGTTGTAGCAGGACTTCCCCTTCCTGCTGAGTATACGAAAGAAAATTTGCAACTTCTTGAGAAAGGGATCGAAAATATGACCCACCTCATTGGTGTGATCAGGAAATCAGGAATCAACCCGGTCGTCTGCATCAATTCCTTCCACACCGACACCAAGGACGAAATTGCAATGGTCCGCAAGTATGCCGAGAAAGCAGGGGCCCGTTGTGCCCTTTCTGAACACTGGCTCAAAGGCGGGGATGGAGCTCTTGAGCTAGCCGATGTTGTCATGGAAGCCTGCAAAGATAAAGTCAACCTAAAATTCCTCTATCCCCTTGAAATGCCACTTCGGCAGCGAGTAGAGACGGTTGCTAAAGAGGTGTATGGTGCGGCTGGTGTCTCCTGGACACCCGAAGCTGAAGCTAAGGCAAAACGGTTTGAAGCCGATCCTAATTTGAAGGATTTTAATACCATGATGGTCAAGACGCATTTGAGCCTGACGCATGATCCAACCCTCAAGGGGGTGCCCAAAGGTTGGATACTTCCGGTTCGGGACGTCTTGATCTTTGCCGGTGCAAAATTCCTCTGCCCGATGACAGGGGCCATCAGCTTGATGCCAGGAACCAGTTCTGATCCTGCGTATCGAAGGGTTGATGTTGATGTGAATACTGGCAAAGTAACGGGGCTTTTCTAATAGAAGAGATACCATTCCTGATCATATCGTTTAGTACAATTTCCCAGTCCCGCTTCTATCGAAATCGAGGCGGGACTGGGTTATAATTAAATCATTCATGCCGAAGCATAATGTAACTTTCCTACCCAGTGAAAGAAAAATTTTGGTGGATGAGGAGGAAAACCTCCTCCAAGCCGCCATGGAAGCAGGAATTCATATTAATGCTTCCTGCGGTGGAAGTGCAACCTGTGGAAAGTGTAAGGTTAAAATCCTAAAAGGAGTCGTTGATTCTCCAAAACATCCAAAACTCACCCAGTGGGAATACGACCAAGGATTTCGTCTTGCCTGCCTGACACCGATTCGGGATGATATCGATGTCGAGATCCCCATTGAATCACAGGTTGATAAATCTGTCCTTGCCCTCAAGGGTGACCGAGGGGCTCACAAATACCTCCTCTCTCCTCAAGATATCTACCAACTGGTTAAAGGCTGGGATGTAGACCCGGCAGTATTCAAAAGATATGTCGAGCTCGAACCTCCCACTCTTAAGGATAATGTGAGCGACCTCACCCGTTTGATTAATGCGCTGGATCGACAGCACGGCATTGAAGGGATTTCTGCTGACTTCCGTGTGATCATGAAGTTGAGTCGCATCCTCCGTGAATCGGATTGGAAGGCAACGGCCACACTGGTTCTGACAAAAAAAGGTTATAAACTGGTCAATGTAGAGCCTGGGGACAACACTCACCAGAACTACTCGATTGTTATAGACATCGGAACGACAACCATCTTTGGCCAACTCCTCGACCTCAATGGATGCGTGGTTTATGCCTGTCCAGGTGGCATTTGTGATGGATCCACCCTCTTCGCCTTAGCTGAAGCCTCGGATTACAATCCACAGATCAGTTATGGAGAGGATGTCATCACCCGGATTGTCTATTCCCAGAGACCTGGAGGACTGAAAAAATTACAGGAAGGTGTTGTCTCCACCATCAACAAAATTATCCAAGAATTGCTCCAAATGAGCAAGATTGATCGATCCCTGATCTCCCATCTGGTCATTGCTGGTAATACTACAATGACCCAACTCCTTTTAGGACTTGATCCAAAATATATTCGAGAAACTCCTTATGTCCCAACAGCCAATTTCATTCCTCCGGTGAGGGCCGTCCACTTGGGAATCAATATCGGCGATCATGTCCATGTTTATATCTTTCCAATGGTGGCAAGCTATGTGGGGGGAGATATTGTGGCGGGTATCTTGGGCTCTGGAGTTTTTCAAAGGGAGACCCTCACCCTTTACATGGACATCGGCACTAATGGAGAGATTGTTCTCGGAAATAAGGATTGGCTAGCCAGCGTCTCCTGCTCTGCTGGTCCTGCCTTTGAAGGCGCAGGGATTAAATTCGGGATGAGGGCCACACGTGGAGCTATTGAAGAGGTCAGCATCAACAATCGAACTTATGAACCGATGATCCTCACTATTGGTAGGTCAAAACCCATCGGTATCTGCGGGTCGGGCCTGATTGATGCCGTAGCAGAGTTTTTGGAAACAGGGATGATTGATCAGAATGGAAAATTCCGAAGAGACCTCCCCACGGATCGCGTTCGAATAGGACCAGACGGTTACGAATATGTCCTGGCACAAAAAGAGGAAACTCTCATCCATGAGGACATTGTTCTGACCGAGATCGATATCGAAAATCTGATCCGCACCAAAGCGGCCATCTATGCCGGCTGTAAAGTGTTATTGAGTAGCGTCGGATTGGATTTTAAGGACCTTGAGCAGGTAATCATTGCTGGTGGATTTGGTCGCCATCTCGATTTAGAAAAGGCGATTTTCATTGGTCTCCTCCCAGAGTTGGATATCGAAAAATTTATTTTTGTCGGAAATGGCTCCTTGCTGGGGGCAAGGCTTCTCTCCTTCTCTAAGAACCTCCTGAAGGAGGCAGAGCGAATCGCCCTGATGATGACGAACCTCGAATTGAGCAACCACCCCACTTTTATGAGTGAATTCATCGCGGCGATGTTTCTCCCCCACACCGATGTCTCTGCCTTCCCCCAAGTGATGAAAAGGGTCTATCGGATGAAAGGAGAAATTCGATCGGAGAGGATGGTTGAAGGACGGCCTTGAGCTTTACGATTGCAGTTTCAGGAAAAGGAGGAACGGGCAAAACCACCCTGGCTGGAATGATCATTCGCTTTCTTTTGGATAAAAGGAAGGGCCCGATTCTGGCGGTGGATGCGGATTCTAATTCGAACCTCAACGAGGTCTTGGGCGTGAAAGTAAGGTCCAGCATTGGAGATGCCCGTGAGATGATGAAGAAGGATGTTCCTGTTGGAATGACCAAAGATATCTGGTTTGAATTAAAGGTTCAGGAGTCTCTGACTGAAGCCAAAGGATTTGACCTCATCGCAATGGGTCGCCCAGAGGGACCAGGTTGTTATTGTGCGGCGAATACCTTAGCAAGAAAATGTTTGGATCTTCTAACTGGGAATTATCAATATATCGTGATCGATAATGAAGCAGGAATGGAACATTTCAGCCGACTGACAACTCGAGATGTGGATCTTCTCTTCATCGTCTCGGATTCCAGCCAACGGGGTATCTTAACCGCTTCGCGGATTCGAGACCTGATCCATGAACTGGATCTCCGCATCGTTCGTGAGGTATTGGTCATCAATCGGGTTCAAGGTAACCCTGATCCTCAAATCTACGAGGAAGTGAAAAAACAAAATCTTGAATTGGGAGGAATCCTTCCTGTCGATGAAGAAGTCTACCGATACGATTCCGAAGGCAAACCGACCATTCAGCTGCCTCTGGAGTCTAAGGCGGTTCAAGCCGCCAGAAAAATTTTTGAGAAATATATACAATGACGAATTATACGTTATAAGTTATAAGTTAGAACAAATTTAAAATTTTGGAAGGGGGAGGTAAAAAGATGACGGCAAAATTAATTAATGGTAATGAAATCGCTCAACAGATTCGAGAGGAGTTAAAACGAGAAACGGCCCGATTAAAAGAGAAACACAATGTCGTCCCGGGTTTGGTCACCATTCTCGTGGGCGAAAACCCTGCTTCGGTGAGCTATGTGACGGCAAAACAGAAGACCTCCAAGGATTTGGGATTTTATTCAATTCAGGATAACCAACCTGCAACCATTACGGAAGAGGAACTGCTCAAATTGATCGATAAATATAATAAGGATCCTAAGATCCACGGTATCCTGGTTCAGCTTCCGCTGCCCAAACATATCAATGAGACCAAAGTCCTTTATGCCATCGATCCGAAAAAGGATGTGGATGGGTTCCATCCGGTCAATGTAGGAAAATTGATGATCGGTGAGGCGGATTATCTTCCCTGCACCCCCGCTGGAATCCAGCAACTTCTAATTCGGTCCGGTACGAAGATTGATGGGGCAGAGGTCGTCGTTGTGGGGAGATCGAACATTGTTGGAAAACCCATTGCCAACATCCTTCTGCAAAAGCAGAAAGGGGCGAATGCAACGGTGACGATTTGCCACACCGGTACTAAAGATATGACTTTCCATACCAAGAGGGCGGACATCCTCATCGTGGCCGCTGGAAAGCCTAAAGCGGTCACTGCAGATATGGTGAAGGAAGGTGCAGTGGTCATTGATGTGGGTGTTAATCGAATTGGGATGACTCCTGAGGGAAAGGCGAAACTCTGCGGGGATGTTGACTTTGATGGGGTAAAAGAGAAAGCAAGTGCCATCACCCCTGTCCCCGGCGGAGTGGGGCCGATGACCATTACGATGTTGATGATGAATACAGTAAAGGCTGCCAAAGCGGCGGCTGGGATTACAAATTAAGAATTAAGAGTTATTAGTTTTTAGTTTATAAAAATTACTCATAGAAAGGAGGGTTCCTCGTGTCTGATCAAATGGAAGAAAAGGTAACTTTCGATGGAAAAAAGGTAAAAGTATTAGGCCCCACTTTTGAGGAGGGAAAACCCGAGACCCCCATCAACTGGAGGCAGAAGATGAGGAATCGGGATGAAATGCTCGCCTATCTCAAAACCGGGGAGCGCTATTGGTTCAGTGAGGAATGGTTCGGCAGTGAAAAACGAAAAACCAAAGCCTAAAAGGATAACCAGAGGGAGGTGAGTATCGTGGCATTTGAAATACAAAAAGTTACTTATACAGGAAAGATCAAAGAAGTCACATTGGGAAAAGGACCAAAGGCGGTGACCGTGGGCGGTGAAACATCTTATCCCTTTCATCTCTTCGAGGGAGTGATGCCCCATCCTCCTCGGATTGCTATGGAGGTTTATGATACGCCTCCAGAAGAATGGCCTGAAACGGCTTTGGAGCCCTTTAAGGATGTGGTCAATGATCCCGCGGCCTGGGCTAAAAAATGTGTTGAAAAATACGGGGCTGAGTTGATCGCTCTGCAACTCGTCAGCACAGATCCCAACGGTCTCAATCGTTCCAGTGATGAAGCAGCTCAGACAGCCAAAAAGGTGGCAAGTGCTGTGGATGTCCCGGTGATCGTATGGGGAAGCGGGAATGCCGAAAAGGATACAGATGTTCTTCGAAAGGTTGCTGAAGCATGTGATGGGATGAATCTTGTCATCGGGCCAGTGGTGGAAGGGAACTATAAACAGGTGGGCGCAGGAGCGATTGGATACAAACATACGGTGATTGCCTCCACTCCCATCGATATCAACCTGGCGAAACAGCTCAATATCCTCCTGGGAAATCTGGGTGTCCCGGACGGGCAGATCATTGTCGATCCGACCACAGGTGGATTAGGGTATGGCATTGAATATACCTATTCAGTCATGGAAAGAGATCGAATGGCTGCCCTTACCCAACAGGATGAGAGGCTTCAATTCCCCATTCTTTGCAATATGGCCAAAGAGGTCTGGAAGACCAAGGAGGCCAAGACAAAAACTGTAGATGCCCCCACATTAGGCGATGCCAAAAAGAGAGGGATCCTCATGGAGGCTGTTACCGCGACTGTCCTTCTATTAGCAGGGGCTGATGTTTTAGTGATGAGACATCCTGAGGCCATCAAACTGGTCCGGGAGATGATTGCCGATTTTACGGCTAAATAAATAAGGGGGAGAAAAATATAAGGAGGATAAAATGTCAGACTTAGAAAAGAAGAGTATTGATCCAACGACGATTCAAATGTTGAAGAAAGCTAAGGCCGATGGGTGCGAAACGATCTTCGATCGGGCTGATACCATGAAGCCCTGCCCCATCGGAGCAGAGGGAAGTTGTTGTAAGAATTGTGCGATGGGACCGTGCCGCGTTCCCGCTCCGAAAAAGAAAGGGGAGACCGCGACAGAAAAGGCGAAACGGATGGGCCTTTGCGGCGCAACAGCAGAGACGATTTCGGCACGCAATTTCGCCCGGATGGTGGCTGCTGGAACGGCGGCCCACTCAGACCATGCTCGCGGTGTAACTGAGGTTTTTCTTGCTACGGCCAAAGGCGAGGTCCCGGGATTTGAGATCAAGGACGAACAGAAACTCTACCAGATCGCCATGGACTTCGGTGTTGAGATCGGTGATCGCTCGGTCAAAGAGATCGCCATTGATGTAGGGCATAAGGCGTTGGCTGAGTTCGGACGTCAGGAAGGAGAACTCCTCTTTGTGAAGAGAGCTCCCCTTAAAAGACAGGAGATATGGAGAAACATGGGGGTAACTCCCCGAGGAATTGACCGTGAGGTTGTGGAGTTGATGCATCGAACCCATATGGGAGTGGACCAGGATTATCGAGACATCTTGATCGCCGCTACCCGATGTGCCCTGGCCGATGGATGGGGAGGCTCGATGATCTCCACTGAGCTCCAGGATGTACTTTTTGGAAACCCAGTCCCAGTAATGGGCCGAATGAATCTTGGCGTTCTCAAAAAGGATGAAGTCAATGTGCTCGTTCATGGCCACGAGCCCCTTCTCCCGGAGATGCTGGTGTATGTCGTGAATGACGCCGATGTCCAGCAGGCGGCCAAATCGGTTGGAGCGAAAGGGATCAATCTCGCTGGAATGTGCTGTTCGGCCAATGAAGTCCTGATGCGTCATGGTATCCCCGTGGCTGGAAACTTTCTCCAGCAGGAACTGGCTATTGTCACCGGAGCAGTAGATGCCATGGTCGTCGATGTCCAGTGCGAGATGCAGTCTCTGGCCCAGGTGGCCAAGTGTTACCATACCAAACTGATCACCACAACACCCAAGGCCAAAATCGAAGGAGCCATGCATATCGAATTTGATGAACACAACGGCCCTGGCGTGGCAAAGAAAATTTTGATGGAGGCCATCCAGAATTTCAAGAATCGAAAATCCAATATAGAAATTCCTTCTGAAACCCAAGACACGATCGTGGGATTCAGTCATGAGACGATCAACTATCTGTTGGGCGGAGTTTTCCGTGCTTCCTATCGTCCACTCAATGACAACATTATCAATGGTCGTATTCGAGGTATTGCGGGTGTCGTAGGCTGTAACAATGCCCGCGTGACCCATGACGACCCAAACCTCATCTTGATGAAAGAACTGATTAAGAACGATGTGATCGTTCTCTCCACGGGCTGTGCCGCCATGACGGCCGGCAAATTTGGTCTTCTCGCCCCCGAGGCAACTGACATCTACGCAGGGCAAGGTCTTGCATCGGTAGGAAGAGTCGTGGGTATTCCTCCTGTTCTCCACATGGGTGCTTGTGTGGATAATAGCCGAATTCTGATGGCGGCTACTGCAGTGGTGAAGGATGGAGGGTTAGGAGACGATATCAGCGATCTTCCAGCAGCCGGTGCTGCCATGGAGTGGATGAGCGAGAAGGCGATTGCGATTGGCCACTATTTTGTGGCCTCAGGTGTTTTCACAGTATTCGGCACAACGTGGCCTACCACAGGAAGCGAGGAAGTGACAAAGCTTCTTTTCGAGGAGTTTGAAAACACATTCAAAGGGAAATGGGGCTTTGAACCCGATCCATACAAGGCTGCAAAACTGATGATCGAACATATTGACAAGAAGAGGAAAGCCCTGGGCATCGACAAAACCAGAGAGCGCGTCCTCTTCGATATGGCCAAACGTCGTGAATTGGATGCTGCTTAATTAAATAAAAAAATACGTGACATCGTGGCTCGTGGCCCGTGTTTTATCGAATCACGAGTCACGCCACACGAATCACGAATAACGGAAGGAGGAATATAACGTGTCAAAAATCATTGCATCTGCAGCGATAAGAGGAGCTCATAAGATTGTCGAAAAAGCTGAAAAGAAATATGAGGAGGCGATTAAAAAGTGGGGACCCAATCAGGATGTGGGATTCCCAAATACTGCTTACTACCTACCCATCATCTACGCCATTCTGGGGGTTCCCATCCAAAAATTGGGTGATATGAAGCCAGCTCTCGATAGGGCCCGATCCCTGTTACCTCCGTTGGTGAAAGAAAAGGTGAATCTTCCCTATTTAGGGCCTACCCTCGATGCAGGGATGGCAACCTTTTTTGCCGAGGAGATCACTGAAGCGATCCGCTACTTAGAGGATCCCAATTTCTATACGAAGCAGGAAGATCCTTTACCCAATAACATCTGGCTGGGAGCCGCTGACGATGTCATCTTCCGGAAGAGAGGAATTGAGTTTGTGGATGGAACAGCACCCGGATTTGCTGCGATTGCAGGGGCTGCACCCAGTCCGGAAATTGCCAAAAAGATCGCCATCGAGCTTCAGGAGAAAAACCTCTATATCTTTATGTGTGCGGAGTTTGAAGGAAAACGTTTCTCTGAACAATTGGTGGAGGCAGGTGTTCAGATCGGCTGGCCGACCCGTCTGGTTTCCTTTGGACCTGACATCTCTGCAGCCGTCTTCGCCATCGGTTTTGCCTGTCGAGTAGCCATGGCTTTTGGAGGGATTAAACCAGGAGATTTTCGTAAAAATCTCATCTATAACAAAGACCGTACCTTTGCCTTTGTCATGCCCCTGGGGTATGTAAACGATGAATGGTATGCCAATGCCGCCGGCGCCATCAACTGGGGATTTCCCACGATCGCCGACACACCCATTCCTGAGATTTTACCCACTGGGGTATGCACCTATGAACATGTGGTCTCCAATGTGCCTCATGATCAGATTGTTCAGAGATCAGTGGAGGTGAGGGGATTAAAGGTCACGGTCGCCGAAGTTCCCATTCCTGTCTCTTATGGTCCTGCCTTCGAAGGGGAGCGGGTCAGGGGTGAGGATATCTATTTGGAGTGTGGTGGAGGAAGAACCCATGCCGTAGAATGGGTCACCTCCAAGAACATGGATGAGGTGGAGGACGGAAAGGTAGATGTCATTGGTCCTGACCTGGATAAGATACAGCCACCAGGTCAGCTTCCCCTGGCCATTGTTGCGGAAGTAGCTGGGCGACAGATGCAAGAGGATTTCGAGCCGATCTTGGAACGCCAGATCCACCACCTGATCAACTATGCGCAAGGGATCATGCATATTGGTCAAAGAGATATTGCCTGGGTGCGAGTTGGTAAAGGAGCCGTGGATAAGGGATTTCGCCTCTCCCATCTTGGCAAGATCCTCCATGCAAAGTTCCATCAGGACTTTGGAGCCATCTTCGATAAGGTCCAAGTCAAAGTTTATACGGAGTCTAAAACGGTTGATGAAATGCTTGCCAAAGCAAGGGAAGTTTATAAAAAAAGGGATGCCCGTATTGAGGGAATGACCGATGAAACCACGGACATCTTCTACTCCTGCACCCTTTGCCAATCCTTTGCACCCAACCATGTCTGCGTCATCAGTCCAGAAAGGACAGGGCTCTGCGGCGCTTACAACTGGATGGATTGCAAGGCCTCGTTCGAGATCAATCCCACCGGACCGAACCAACCCGTTCAGAAGGGTGAGATGATCGATACGAAATTTGGCCAGTGGAAAGGTGTCAATGAATTTGTATTTAAGGCCTCTCGTCAGAAGATCGACCATTACAACTTCTACAGCCTGGTCTATGATCCAATGACCACCTGCGGTTGTTGTGAATGCATCGCTGCCGTTCTTCCGATGTGTAACGGCGTGATGACTGTCGGTCGGGATTACACGGGAATGACTCCCTGTGGAATGAAGTTCACCACCCTGGCAGGTTCTGTGGGGGGCGGTGCGGTCACACCGGGTTTTGTGGGCCACAGCAAGTATAATATCACCCAGAGAAAGTGGCTGGTCGGAGATGGAGGAATCAAGCGATTGGTTTGGATGCCCAAGATGCTCAAGGAAGAGATTGGAGAGCGGTTAAAGAAACGAGCTGAAGAATTTGGCATTCCAAACCTCCTTGATATGATTGCAGATGAGACCATTGGGCTGACGGAGGATGAGATTCTTCCCTTCCTGACGGAAAAGAATCATCCCGCCCTCTCAATGGATCCAATTCTTGGATAACGATGACTCCGCAGAGCAAGGCCCATAGTAGGTTGATGTTTGATGCTATGCGCTCTGCGCTTTGCGCTTAGCGACATTTTGGAAAGGAGAGGATATCATGGGACTGACAGGAATCCAGATCTTCAAGATGTTACCAAAAACGAACTGCGGAGAGTGTGGCGTTCCAACCTGCCTCGCTTTTGCCATGAACTTAGCGGCTGGAAAAGCGGAATTGGCCTCCTGTCCCTATGTGTCTGAGGAGGCAAAAGCCATGCTCTCTGAAGCGGCGGCTCCGCCCATTCGACCTCTTGCCATTGGCTCGGGTGAAAATGTGGTCAAGGTTGGCGGAGAAACGGTTTTATTCCGCCATGAAAAGACCTTCGTCAACAAACCCGGTCTTGCCATTCTGATCAGTGACACCATGCCAGAGGCTGAGGTGAATGGACGCTTGAAACGATTCAAGGAATTGAAATATGAAAGAGTCGGGCTCACCTTACGGCCAGAGTTGGTCGCCGTCAAGAACGAGTCAGGCGATTCTGGAAAATTTGAAGCCTTGATTAAAAAGGTGAAGGGGGAAACCGACGCTGCCCTCATCCTGATAAGCGACAAGGTGGACGCCTTGACCGCAGGAGTAAAGGCCTGCGCTGATCGTGTTCCATTGATTTACGCGGCAACCGATGGCAACAGCGATGCCTTAGCCAATCTGGCCAAGGAGAACAAATGCCCATTGGCGGTCAAAGCCGATAATCTCGATACCCTTATCAGACTTTGCGACAAACTGGCCACAGCAGGTTTAAAAGATCTTGTCATTGATTCTGGGGCGAGGACGCTTCGCAAAGCCTTTGAAGATCAAATTTATATCCGCCGAGCTGCCCTCATCCAAAAAAACCGCTCCCTTGGATTTCCAACGATCACCTTCCCCTGTGAAATGACGAAAGATCCGCTGAAGGAGGCCTTGATTGCGGCAACCTTTGTGTCGAAATATGCAGGCATCATCGTTCTCTCGGACTTCCAGGGCGAAAGCATCTTTCCCCTCCTCGTGGAACGGCTGAATATATATACTGACCCCCAACGACCCATGATGATGCAGCAAGGAATCTACCCCATTGGTAACCCAACAGAGGACTCTCCGGTTCTAATCACCACCAACTTCTCCCTGACTTACTTTATTGTCTCCGGTGAGGTTGAATCGAGTCGAGTAGCAAGCTGGCTGCTGGTGATGGATACAGAAGGCCTCTCTGTTCTGACCGCCTGGGCAGCAGGGAAATTTGTAGGCGATGCGATCGGTGCCTTCATCAAAAAGAGTGGCATCACAGAAAAAGTCAAACATCGCCGGGTGGTCATCCCTGGGGCCGTTGCAGCCGTGAGCGGAGACCTCGAAGAAGAACTGGGGTCGGGATGGGAGGTTAAGATCGGACCAAGAGAAGCCGCTCACATACCAGCCTTTCTTAAAATGGGAGCTTAATTTTAATAAAAAGATTGAAATCGGAGGCATTTACGCCTCCGATTTTGTGAAAAGTTTTTTTGAAAGGAGAGTGGTTATGTTACGTGTTGGAGAAAATCTTAATGTGATGGTCAAGAAGATTGGAACCGCAATGAAGGATAGAGATCCTAAACCCATTCAGGAGTTGGCCATTGTTGAAGCCAAAGCAGGCATTGATTTCATTGACATCAATCTTGGACCTGCCCGCAAGGGTGGAGGAGAATTGATGGAGTGGGTGGTCAAGACCGTCCAAGAGGTGGTCGATACTCCTCTTTACCTCGACACGATCAATGCAGAAGCCATTGAGGCTGGGCTCAAGGTTTACAAAAACAAAAAGGGAAAGGCTGTGATCAATTCGATCATGGCCCGTCCTGAAAGCATGGATGCCAAATTCCCTATCGCACAAAAATATAACGCAGGAATCGTGGCTCTTCTCTGGGGCCCCTCCGGTCTTCCTCGAGATGCAGACGAAAGAGGAGTGCTGGCTGCAGAATTGATGCAAAAGGCCCTGGAATTTGGGATTCCAGGTGAGGATATCTGGATGGATCCCATTGTCACCCCAGTGACCAGCCCCCAAAGCCAGGTTCAGGTCCCCAGTTGTATCGAATTTATGAAGATGTTCAAAGACCTTCAAGAAGTGCTCCCGGGAATGAGATCAACCTGCGGTCTTTCCAATGTATCCAATGGAGCCCCGGAACACCTGAGGCCCATCCTCAACCAGACCTATATGATGATGCTCGAAAGATATGGCATGGCTTCTGCCATTGTGGATGCTTTTGACGAGGATCTCAAAAAATTTGCATCGGGGGGACGAGCAGATCTCCGAAAACTGGTCTACCGTGTCATGGATGGGGAGGAGATTGATCTCAAATCCTTGAGTAAAGAAGAAGCTGATTATGTGAAGACCACCAGAGTCTTGATAGCCAAAACCCTTTACTCTGATTCATGGCTGGAACTTTAAAGACTGGAATAGTGGAATACTGGAATATTGGGCTTACAAAAAAACGCCTGGACTGCTTTGCAGCCCATCATTCCATTATTCCAACATTCCATCATTCCACGAACGATTGTTTAAATAATAATAAGGAGTGTGCAATTGGAAGAAAAGGATGTCCTGATCATCGGTGGAGGAATTTCTGGAATGACGGTTGCCTTGGAGTTGGCCCAGTCAGGAATTCCTTCTACACTTATCGAAAGAGACCCTTCCTTGGGAGGGCTCTCTGCCTCCTTCTGCTGTAAGGCTTCGGAGTCCTGCAATAAGTGTTTTGCTTGCGTGGTGGATAAAAGAATTTCTGAGATTCAGCAACGCCAGGACATTTCGATTCTTACCCAAACCGAAGTGGTCGACGTGAAGGGGAATGGGGGGAACCATCAGGTATCTTTAAAAAAGGGGAAGGAGAGGATTGATTTAAAAGTTTCCGCCATTGTGATTGCTGCGGGAATCAACCCTTTTGATGCCTCTCAAAAAGTGGAATACGGATATGGCCGGTTCAAAAATGTGATCACTGCCAAAGATCTTGATGAAATGCTTCGATATCGTGGAGCCCTTTCCCGCCCTTCTGATGGAAAACTCCCAAAAACCGTTGCCTTCTTTCAATGTGTGGGGAGCCGTGATGAGTCCATTGGAAATCTTTATTGCTCTCAGGTCTGTTGCGCCTATGCGCTCCGCTTGATCAAAGCCATTCGTTACCAATACCCTGAGGTGAAAGCAACTTTTCTCTATATGGATATTCAGCCTGCCGGAGCATCCTTTCAGCAGTTCCTCGATTCTTGTCGAGAGGACAAAGGAACCCGTCTCATCCGAAGTCTTCCCTCTAAAGTTTACCACTCTCCCCTTTCTGATACACTGAGGGTTAGATTTATAGATCCTGAGAGGGGAGAAGTCGTGGAAGATTTCTTCGATCTCATTGTTCTCTCCGTTGGGATGGTGTTGAACAAGGAGGCCAAACGCCTCACAGAGCTCTTCAGACTGAGCCTGACAGAGGATGGCTTCATCGCCTCCCCTCCACACCAAACCGGCGTCTTTGTCACGGGGGCTTGCAGTGGGCCCAAGGACATCGACCGTTCGATTCTTCATGCCAAATCAGCTGCCTTTCTCGTCCAGCAACATCTGAGAGGGAGGTCTTAAATGTCTCGAATCGGGATTTTCATCGACGCCCTGCAGGGATCGCTCCCTGTTTCTTTCCGAAAGAAACTATCTGACTATGTGCAGAAACTTCCAGAAACTGCCTTTTGCCTTGAGGAGGAAAACCTTGCCTCACCCGATGCTTTGAACAGAATGGGGAAGCGTCTCGAAGCAGGAGGGGTAGAGGGGGTTGTCATTATTGGAGGGAGCCCAAAACTTTATGAGACTTCGTTCCAGAAATTAAGATATCCCCTACCCTTCAATCCTTATCTCTTCGCCGTGGCCAATATTCGTGAACAGGCCCTCTGGATGATGGTAGAGGAAGAGGCGGTTCTGGAGAGAGCAAAAACGATCATTTCCAAAACCATTCGCGCTGTCTCCAATTCCAAACCCATTGAGATCCAATCCCTCCCATTGAAACCTGAGGTGTTGATTCTTGGAGGGGGTGTCACTGGAATTTCAATCGCCCAGGAATTGGCCAAATCAGGCATTCATGTCTTCCTTTTGGAAAAGGGAAACCAACTGGGCGGAAAGACTTTAGAACTACATAAATTTTATAACCGTCCTTTAGAAGTTCAAAAGTGGATGGATGAAAAGATTTCCGAGGTGAAGGATCATCCTAAAATTACCCTTTTCACCCAAACAGAATTAAAACACCTAGATGGACATCTGGGTAGATTCCAAGCCAAAATTCAGGGCCTCGATCGAACGGAAACTGTTCTCTCCATCTCAGCCATTGTCGTCGCCACAGGATATGCAGCGAAGCGGGAAACAAAAGGGATCTATAGTCACAGAAGGGTCATCGTTTTTCCGGAAATGGAAAAACTCTTGTCTGAGACAACAGGCCCCTCTCTTCTTTGGGATGGGAAGAAAATTGAGATGGTAACCTACCTCCTCGATGGAGTAAACGAGGATATCAAAGTCGATTCAATCAATGCAGTCAAAGAAGCACTCCTCCTTCAAGAAGCTTTTCAGTGCCAGGTAGCCATCCTCTGTAAAGACATAAAGGTTGCCGCAGATGGAATGGAGCGCCTCTATCGAAAGGCAAGAGAAAAGGGTGTGCTCTTCTTCAAATACGAAGAACCTCCCAGGTTTTCCATTGTCAACGGTCAGATTCAGGTCAATGTCAGGGATACCGCAGCCATTCAAAAAAAGGAGCAATGGCCAGTCTCCATCCTCTCTGATCTCGTTGTCGTCAGTGAAGCCTTCATCCCTACACCAGAGACTGAAAGTCTCTCAGGACTTCTCAAAATCCATCTGGGGAACCGGGGTTTTCTCATGGAGGATAATCCTCAACTTCTTCGTGTTCGATCAAACCGAAGAGGGATCTTTGTGGCAGGAGCATGTCGATTCCCTCAGGAAGTTTCAGAATCACTGATCGAGGCCAGAGCCGTGGCCCAAGAAGTAATAGCCCTCCTTTCGAAAGGGACCTATACCTACGATCTCGCCGTGGCAGAGGTGGACCCTAAAAAATGTGCAGTCTGCTATACCTGCCCGAGACTTTGTCCCCATTCTGCCATCACTGTGGAAAAATATGGAGAGAGAAACGTCTATATTATCTCTGGAACAGGTCAAGAGACGAAATGGGGGGCGGCTAAAGTCGATCCTGCCTCCTGCTATGGATGTGGTATCTGTGTGGCCGAATGTCCGGCAAAGGCCATCACCCTTCAGCATTTAACCGATGCACAGATCTATGCTCAGATGGGCCTTTCAGATTGATGGGGAGATAGGGAGATAAGGAGAAATTCCAAATACTAAAAAACAAACAAACTCCAATGACCAAAATTCAAATGTTCAAAACAAAAGATTTAGAATTTAGAACATTGGAATTTGGGAATTATTTGGGATTTGGGATTTGTAATTTGGAATTTCAATCTCAGTCGATTATCGAAAAATGTTGAGCGGATCGTTGGAGAGGCAGATATGATGAATTTCGAGCCGAAGATCGTCGCCTTTTGTTGCGATCAATCTGGATATCCTGCTGCGGACATGGCAGGGACCTTGAAACTGAAACTTCCAAAAAATGTTGAGATTGTCCGCGTTCCTTGTGCAGGTCGCATCGAGACGATCTATCTCTTAAAAGCTCTGGAGAAGGGCGCGGATGGTGTTCTACTCTTCGCCTGCTATGAAGAAAACTGTCAGTTCCTCAGAGGGAATCTCCGTGCGAAAGGCCGGCTGTCCTATGCCCACCGGATGTTAGAGAAGATCGGTTTGGAAAAGGAAAGGATTGAAATCTGCTACCTCGCCACAAACAGCGGTGCAAAATTGGCGGAGACCCTTCGTCGAAAATCAGAGCAGTTGAAAAAAATGGGGCCAAACCTGGGAAAAATATAGCGGATTGCAGATTGCAGATTGAAAATTCTCAAATGCAATTAGTGTCACCCTGAACAAAGTGAAGGGTCTCAGCTCTTGGAAGACCAAGATTCTTCGCTCTGCTCAGAATGACAAATTATTCAGAAAGGATACTAAGAATGATCAAAGCTGAACAGAAACCTATCGATGAAATCCTGAAATACCTCGATCCCTATAATAAGATTTTGCTCTCGGGTTGTGGGGCCTGCGTTACGGTTTGCCATACTGGAGGTGAGAAGGAAGTGGGACTGCTCGCTTCTGGTCTCAGAATGGCAAGACAGAAAATCGGGAAAAAGATAGAGGTCCTGGAGATAACGCCTACCCGCCAGTGTGAACCGGAGTTCGCATTAGAGTTGTCCGAAACGATCGAGAAGGTGGAGGCAGTCCTTTCCATCGCCTGTGGAGTGGGTGTCCAGACATTAGTACGCCATTTCCCAAAAATTCCTATCTTCCCAGGCGTCAATACCAGCTTCTTAGGCGAAACCATCACACAAGGAGTTTGGGAGGAGCGGTGTCAGGCTTGTGGAAATTGTGTCCTCGAAAAGACAGGAGGTATCTGTCCCATTTCGCGTTGTGCCAAACAATTATTAAATGGACCTTGTGGGGGGTCCTCCAAAGGTAAATGCGAAATCAAAAAGGAGGCCGATTGCGCTTGGCAGCTCATCTACGATCGGCTTAAGACTCTCAACCAACTTTACAAAATGGAAGAAATCATCCCGGCAAAGCGATGGGGAGTGGAATCGAGAGATAGCGGACTGAGAAGGATTGTGAGGGAGGATCTTAAGGTATGAAAGCAGGGAGTAATCTAGAAAAGGTTTTAGAGAAGAGACTATTTGCGGTCACCGGTGAATTAGGTCCTCCGAAGGGCAACGACGTCAGTGTTATCAAACGAAAGGTAGAGCTTTTGAAAGGATATGTCGATGCGGTCAATGTCACGGACAACCAGACGGCTATCGTCCGGATGTCAAGCATTGCCACTTCAAGCCTACTCATTCAGATGGGGTTGGAGCCTGTGATGCAGATGACCACCCGGGACCGGAATCGCATTGCCATTCAAAGCGACATCTTCGGAGCCACGGCGTTAGGCATCAAGAACATGCTCTGCCTGACTGGAGACCACCACACTTTTGGAAACCAGGTGGATGCCAAGAACGTCCACGATTTGGATTCCATCCAATTGATCGATTGCGTCCGAACGATGCGGGATCAGGGAAAACTCCTCGGTGGAGAAGAAAAGATCGAGGGGGAGATCAAACTTTTTATCGGGGCTGCAGAGAATCCTTTTGGCGATCCTTTTGAATTCCGGGCCATCCGATTGGGCAAAAAGGTGGCCGCAGGGGTAAACTTCATCCAGACCCAGTGCATCTATGATATGAACCGATTCAAGGAGTGGATGAAGATGGTCCGGGACCGAGGGCTCCACGAGAAGTGCCACATCCTGGCTGGGGTCACCCCTCTCAAATCTGGAGGTATGGCCCGATACATGGCGAAGAACGTCTCCGGCATCATCATCCCAGACGAGATCATCGATCGAGTCGTCAAAGCAAAAAAACCGGCTGAGGAAGGGATCAAGATCTGTGTGGAACAGATCCAAGAACTAAGAGAACTCGAAGGGGTTCATGGGGTTCACATCATGGCCATCGAATGGGAGCAGATGGTCAGTAAGATCACTGAGATGGCCGGGTTGTTACCTCGTCCCAAGGTAGAATAGCACAAAACAGAGGAGAAAACCCATGTCATTCAAGGAGCAGTTGGAATCAGGGAAGTTTGTTGTCGTCGCTGAACTCCAGCCCCCCAAGGGAAACGATCTCATTGAGCTTTACGAATATGCAGAACTCCTCAAGGGGCGTGTGGATGCGATCAATGTACCAGACCTTCAGAATGCCATCATGAGGCTGGGATCCCTTTCGGTATGCACCCTGCTGAAGGCAAAGGGGATGGAGGCGATCTACAATCTATCCTGTAGCGACCGAAACCGATTGGCACTCCAATCCGAACTCTTGAACGCTTCAGCCTTGGGTTTGAAGAACGTCTTACTCCTCCAGGGCGACCATCCATCCATCGGAGATCACTTCGAAGCCCAAGCGGTCTTTGACCTCGATGTGATGGGCTTGCTCGGTGTAGCCAAGCGCCTCCAAGAGGGCTACGACCTCATGGGGAATGACCTTCAAGGAAAACCCCACTTTTGTGTAGGCACCCAAATCAATGCAGCCGTCAAGGGTCACGTCCTCGATTTAGAGATCATGGATATGGAAAAGAAGATACGCATGGGGGTCGATTTCTTCTTGACCAATTCGATCTACGATGTGAGCCTCTTCGAGCCCTTCGTCAAAAAAGTAGCGCACTTCAAGGTACCCATTATCGCAGGCATCACCCTGCTTAAATCAGTCGGGATGGCCCGATATGTGAACAAGCATGTAGAAGGAGCTTCTATTCCGGATTCGATCATCGACCAATTGATGAAGGCTTCAGATAAACAGAAAGCCAGCATTGAAATCGCAGGGGGTCTGATCAAGGCGTTGAAACCACTTTGCCAAGGAGTCCAGATCATTCCCATCGGATGGGAAAAGCAGATCCCCGCTCTCCTGGATCATGTAGGGCTGTAACCTGTCTCCCCTGCTAACCCCCCCCTACCGGCAGGCAGGAGGAGGCTCAGGCAGAATGGGTGGGTTCAAATTAAATCATCACGCTTAGCGTGGATGTCTGAAACCATGAAACAGTCAGGTTTTCTTGTCAACCCTGGGGAGATATGTTACTTTTTGGGAGGTATGTCCCCCAAAAAACCAACTCCACCAACGAAAAGAAAAAAACCTGCCAAACCACTTACCCTTGTTAAAAAAAAGGGGGTGGAGTCGGAGATGTTTCAGTCCATTGCCGGGTTGGGAAATGACGGCATTCTTGTCTTTGATAAGGATCATCGAACCGAATTCGCAAATCGGATGGCTTCCGAGATCACCGGATATTCGAACAAAGAGTTGTTGAAAATGTCGGTCCTTTCCCTCTTAGGCAAACCCTATCAATCTTTTATCGAAGACCTTTTCATCCATCCTGAACGTTATGGCGAAAAAACTTGTTCTGAGGTTCAACTGCTCACCTCCACCGGTGAGGTCAAAGAGGCTGAAATTTGCATCGCCTTAACGAAAACCCCTCTTGGAGTTCGCAAGGGTTACGCCTATCTCCGGGATATTACGGAATCGAAAAGAATGGAACGAAGGATCCGGGAAGCCACCCAGCAGTTTGAGAAGATTGCGGAGATGGGTGACGATGGGATCGTGGTTTTCGATCAAGCCTTTAAGATCATTTTTGCCAATCAGATGGCCTCTGAAATCACCGGGATCCCCAAGGAAGATTTGATCGGAAGAAATTTTTTCTCTGTGATTGGTAAAGAAGACAAAGAATTTCTGGAGGGGACTGTCACCCGCGGTGTGGGAATAGGCGAGAAGCTCTGTACTGAAATGAATATCCTGACCTCTCAGGGCCACGTCAAGGATGCGGAGGTTTGTATCGCCTTGGCCAAGTCGGATACCGGAGAGGTCAAGACCTATGCCTATATCCGTGACATCACGGAACGGAAAAAATTCGAAAGGGACCTCAGGGACTCCGAAGAAAAGCTGAGAAACCTTTTCGAAAGGGTTCGGCACGGCCTCTTCATCAGCTCGAAGGAGGGAAAGTTTTTAGATTGTAACCAAGCCCTTCTCGATATGCTGGAATACCCTACCAAGGAGGAATTTCTTAAAATTGATATCGCCCAAGACCTCTATGTGAACTCTGAAGACCGGAAGGCCCTTCAGGAAAGGATCAAAAGAGATAGCTTTGTCAAAGACATGGAAGTGGAATTCAAGAAGAAGAATGGTGACAAGATTACCGTCTTGTTGACCGGCCATCCTATTAAGAATGAAAAGGGTGAGGTCGTTGGTTACCAAGGTATTAACTTAGATATCTCCGAGAGAAAACGGATTGAAAACGAACTTCGTGAGGCGAACGAATTCTTCATGAACCTAATCGAGAGTTCCGTGGATGGGATTATTGCTGCAGACATGAAAGGGAATATCTTTATCTTTAACAGAGGGGCGGAAGCACTGATCGGATATAATGCCGAAGAGGTGATTGGCAAACTCCATATTACAAAGATCTATCCTGAGGGCGTGGCCAAAGAGATTATGAAGAAACTACGAAGCCCGGAATATGGCGGCGCAGGGAAATTCATTCCTTCCCAGTTGAACGTTGTCAATAAGTTTGGAGAAGAAATACACGTCCAGCTTTCTGCCGCCCTCATTTACAATGGAAAAGGCCAGGAAATTGCCAGTGTCGGTATCTTCACGGATTTGAGACCTCGCCTAAATATGGAGAAGAAACTTCAAGAGACTCACCTTCAACTGGTCGGTTCAGAGAAGATGGCTTCTCTTGGAAAACTGGCCGCCGGCATTGCCCATGAGATCAACAATCCTTTGGGTGGAATTCTTATCTACTCCAGTCTGATGATGGAGGATCTTTCCGAAGAGGATTCCCGGCGAGGGGATTTGGCTCGAATCGTTCAGGAGGCCGGTCGCTGTAAGGAGATTGTGAAGAGCCTCCTTGAATTCGCCCGTCAGACGGAACCGAAGATGGAACCCACGGATATCAATCGAGCCATTAATGATGGCCTCTTCTTCTTAGTCAATCAGGCCCTGTTCCACAATATCCAAATTGTTAAGAAACTTGATCCTTTCCTGCCTTTCGTCCAGGGAAACGCCAGCCAATTGAAACAAGTCCTCATGAATATCATTGTGAATGCAGCAGAGGCGATGCATGACAGTGGGACGCTTACCATTACGACCTCCCCTGCCCCGGATCGGAAGACGGTCTTCGTAGAATTTACAGATACTGGTGAGGGCATTCCCGAAGAGAACCTCACCCGAATCTTTGATCCCTTCTTCACCACGAAGGAAGTGGGAAAGGGAACCGGATTAGGCCTCGCTACTTCTTACGGAATTATTGAGGATCACGGAGGAAAGATCAGCGTAAAGAGTAAAGTGGGTGAAGGAACTACCTTTACGATCGAACTTCCCATTCATCAAGGAACTCAGGCTATCCTGGAAAGTCCTCCCATCCAGGGTCAAGGGGTAAAATGATGGATCTAAACGTACAGGGAAACCAGAAGGAGAATCCTTTCCTGTTTGAAGTCGTTCAGGCCAGCGGGGAAAAAATCCAGGCCTGTTTTCAATGCCAGAAATGTTCGGCGGGATGTCCCATCGCTTATGCGATGGATATCCTCCCCAATCAGATGCTCCGCCATATCCAGTACGGGCACCGAGAAAAGGTCCTCACTTCGAAGACGATCTGGATCTGTGCTTCCTGCTATACTTGTAGTGTTCGATGCCCAAACAATATCGATATCGCCAAAATTATGGATACCTTGAGAAATTTAGCAATCCGTTCTGGGATCAAACCAGGGGAAAAGGACATTCCCATTTTCCACTCTGTCTTCTTGGATACCATCAAATCGAAAGGCCGGATCCATGAACTAAGCCTCATCATACAATTAAAATCGAAGACCAAAGATTTTTTCAAAGACGCCGGATTGGGGTGGAAGATGTTTCGCAAAGGGAAGATCAAACTCCTTCCTTCAAGGTTTGGAGGAGGAAAAGAGATTCAGGAGATCTTCAACGAATTTGAGAAAGGGGCGAGAAGGTGAAAGAAATTTCTTATTACCCTGGATGCTCCCTTCATGGAACTGCCAGAGAGTATGACGATTCGATCCGAGGCGTATCTAAACTCCTCGATATCCAACTCCACGAGTTAGAGGATTGGACCTGTTGCGGTGCGAGTTCGGCACACTGCACGGATGAAGAGCTGGCCATTGAACTGGCTGCTCGAAATCTTGCCATCGCCGAAAAGAGCGACCGCGAGTTGTTGGTCCCTTGCGTGGCCTGCTACAGCCGATTCAAAGCAGTGGAAAAAGAGGTCAAGGAACACTCCAGAAAAGTCCATTTCCCTTATCAAGGAAATGTCCCCATTCGGTATGCCTTGGATCTTTTCTGTGGTGAAGCGATCTTAGAAGAGGTGAAGAAAAAGCGCACAAAGCCTCTCTCAGGGCTTAAGGTGGCTTGCTACTATGGGTGCCTCACTGTTCGACCCCCCAAAGTGACAGGCATACGGGAATATGAGAATCCTCAACATATGGACCGACTGATGAAATTACTGGGTGCCGATCCCGTTCCTTGGTCTTATAAGACCGATTGTTGTGGAGCCAGCCTCGTGATGACGCGGACAGATATCGTAAGGAAATTGAACGAGCGACTTCTCTCCATGGCGATGGAAGCAGAGGCTGACTGTCTGGTCACGGGTTGCCCGATGTGTCAGGCCAATCTGGATACCCGCCAGGAAGAATTGGAGAAGGAAACGGGGAAGAAATACGATCTCCCCATTCTTTACTTTACAGAATTGATGGGATTAGCCCTGAGGCATCGCGATGCCAAGAAATGGTTTAGCCGGCACATCACAGATCCGATCAAGGTATTGAGTGCCAGGGGATTGATGTAGCCACCACCCATTAGCTGATAGTTTATAGCTGATGGCCACGAAGAAAATCTTTATTGAGAGGATTAGGTATGGCCGATAAAGTTGGAGCTGTAATGGTGGTAGGGGGCGGGATCGCTGGGATCCAAGCATCCCTTGACCTCGCCGAATCTGGCTACTATGTTTATCTTGTGGAGTCATCACCTGCGATTGGTGGAGTGATGGCCCAATTGGATAAAACCTTCCCCACCAACGATTGCTCGATGTGCATCATCTCTCCCAAACTGGTGGAGGCAGGCCGTCATCTCAACATTGGCATCCTGACGGCCACCGATGTCGAAGGTCTCTCAGGCGAACCAGGCAATTTCACTGTCCGCCTTCGTAAGCATGCCCGCTTCGTAGATACAGCCAAATGTACGGGTTGCGGCGACTGTGCAACAGCCTGTCCCATCATCCGCCCAGACGAGTTCAATGCCTTGCTCTCCACGCGCAAGGCTATCTATAAGAGATATCCACAAGCCATCCCGAATGCTTTCGCCATCGAAAAACGTGGTGAAGCTCCCTGTCGTAATGCCTGTCCCATTGAACAGCGTGCAATGGGCTATGTGGCACTTATCCGTGAGAAACGCTTTGCCGATGCTTACCGCACCATCAAAGAAGATAATCCTTTCCCCTCAGTATGTGGCCGTGTATGCAACCACCGATGCGAGGAAGCTTGTACCCGAACCGAGGTCGGGAGTGAACCCGTCAATATCATGCACTTCAAACGTTTTGTGAGCGACTGGGCGTTCGCGCATCCTGAAGAGATCCAGAAGGTGTATGCGTTAGGTGTCCAAAAAGCCCCGGATACCAGTGGAGCGGGAAAGAAAGTAGCCATTGTCGGTGCCGGTCCAGCAGGATTGACTGCGGCCAATGACCTGATCCGTAAAAGTTACTCCGTCACTGTCTTCGAGGCATTACCTGCACCAGGCGGAATGATGCGTGTGGGTATTCCAGAGTACCGCATGCCTTATAACTTGCTCCAGCGCGAGATAGATGAAATCATCTCAAGAGGGGTTGAGCTGAAACTGAACCATCGTGTGCAAGATGTGACAGGGTTGCTCAAAGATTTTGATGCTGTCTTTGTCGCTGCAGGCGCTCATATTGGCATTAAGCTGCCTATCCCTGGAAATGACCTGCCAGAGGCTCACATCACAACAGACTTCTTGCGGGAAGTCAGCCTTACAGGAACATCAAACATCCAATCAAAAATTGCCAACAAGCGCGTCTTAGTCCTCGGTGGTGGGAATGTAGCAATTGATGCGGCCATGTCGTCAGTACGGATGGGTGCAAGCTGGGTGGGCATGTCTTGCTTGGAGAGTCGAGAAAAAATGCCTGCCCATGATTGGGAAGTCCGCGACGCTAAGGACGAAGGCATCGATGTCTATCCTGGCCGTACATTTAAGGAAGTGACGAACAAAGACGGTCATGTGACAGGCGTTCGAACCGTGGATGTGAATTTCCGAGGGTTTATCGATGGGCGGCCTGACTTTGACGAGATCCCTGGTACAGAGACCGTTATTCCCTGCGATGTGGTCATCTTTGCCATCGGTCAAAGGCCTGACCTTACCTTATTGAGCAACAAGGTAGAGACGGTGCGTGGCCGGACAGTAGCCGTAGACAAAGACACACTGGCCACCAATGTACCCGGGATTTTCGCCGGCGGCGATGTGGTCACAGGTACAACTTTTGTCGTGGATGCCATTTCCGCAGGACATAAGGCGACGCGCTCGATTGAAGCCTATTTAAACCAGGGAGAGAAAGAAACGAGGGCATGGCCGCCGGTATTGGAGGTGATCGAAAGGTTACCGGAAGCTAAACTCGATCCAGCTCAGGCGAAGCAATTAATGGAGGTCAAGTCACAAGCCCCGCGACCAGTGCCTGAAAAACGCGAAGCGGGCGAGCGCAAACGTGATTTTTTAGAAGTGGAGTCAACGCTTACTGAGGAGGAAGTGATCGAGACAGCCAAGAGGTGCCTGGAGTGCGGCATCTGCTCCGAGTGTCTGCAGTGCATCTTCGCTTGCCGTGCAGGAGCCATCAATCACGATGACCGCGAGAAAATGGTTGACCTCCAAGTTGGTGCAGTCATTCTCACTCCGGGCTTTAAAACCGTGGAAGGGAATATTCGACCCGAATTCGGTTACGGTGTCTTTCCGAATGTCGTCACAAGCATCGAGTTCGAGCGAATGCTCAGTGCCAGTGGTCCCTATGCCGGTGTGGTACAGCGTCCTTCTGATGCAGGACACCCACGGAAAATCGCTTTCATCCAGTGTGTGGGGAGCCGCGATATCTCTTGTGGACAGGATTACTGTTCATCGGTGTGCTGCATGTACGCGACGAAAGAAGCCATCATTGCCAAAGAACATGCTAACTTTGTTGAGCCCACTATCTTTTATATGGATATCCGGGCTTATGGAAAAGGGTTCGATGCCTATTATGAAAGGGCTAAGTCCGAATACGGCGTCCGGTTCATCAGGTGCATGGTCTCTAGAGTAAGGGAGCATTTTAAAACAAAGAATCTCTTAGTGACCTACTTGGATGAAGAGGGAAAGATTGTTGAAGAGGAATTCGATTTGGTGGTTCTCTCTGTGGGGATGGTCCCATCCAAAGAAGCGGTTGAAATGGCAAAAAGGATGGGTATTGAAGTAGATACTCATGGATTCTGCAAGACAAAACCTTTCGAACCCACTTCCACATCAAAGCCAGGCGTTTATGTCTGTGGTGTGTTTCAGGGACCGAAAGACATTCCAGAAACTGTCTCTCAGGCAAGCGGTGCGGTGGCCGATGCCACAGGACTGATCGCTTCAGCACGGGGGACTATGGTTACCAAAAAAGAATATCCTCCCGAGGCGGATGTGACAGCGGAAGAACCTCGTATCGGGGTCTTCGTCTGCAACTGTGGCATCAACATCGGAGGCGTGGTGAATGTGCCTGAAGTGAGGGAGTATGCGAGGACACTGAAAAACGTCGTCCATGTTGAGGATAACCTTTATACCTGTTCCCAGGACACCCAGGAAAAAATTAAGAATGCGATCAAAGAAAATAATCTAAATCGTGTCATTGTGGCCTCCTGTTCTCCAAGAACCCATGAACCGATGTTTAGAGAAACCTGTCGGGAGGCAGGATTAAATAAATACCTCTTCGAGATGGCGAATATCCGTGACCAATGTTCCTGGGTCCATATGCGGCAGAAGGAAGAAGCGACCCATAAAGCCAAGGACCTTGTCCGGATGGCCGTGGCCAATGCCCGATTGATTCGACCCCTCAGCGAATTGGGATTGCCGGTGACCCATAAGGGATTGGTCATCGGAGGAGGTGTGGCTGGAATGACCTCTGCCCTCAAACTCGCCGAACAGGGGTTTGAGATTTTTCTTCTCGAAAAGGAGGCTCAGCTTGGGGGAAATGTTAGAAATCTTTACTATACACTCGAAGGCCAAGATGTCCAGGCCTTTTTAAAAGATCTGATCAATCGAGTGACGAACCATCCTTCCATCCATGTCATCACCAATGCCCTGGTGGTTGATTTCAGCGGTTCCAAAGGAAACTTCTCCACTGGGGTGATGGTGGCGCCTACCATGTATTACCGGAAGATTGAACATGGCATAACGATCTTGGCCACTGGCGCTCAAGAATGGAAACCAAATGAATATCTCTATGGCGAAGACCCACACATTGTCACACAGCTTGAGTTGGAAGGCCGGATTGTCAATCAACCTGACGAGGTGGCTCGAGCCAATCACATTGTGATGATTCAATGTGTAGGATCAAGGAACAAGGAGCGCCCCAACTGTAGCCGGACTTGCTGTGCCACAGCTGTGAAGAACGCTCTCAAGCTCAAGGAACTGAATCCCAATGCCAATATCTCTATCCTCTATCGGGATATGCGGACTTATGGCCTTGCAGAATCTTACTATGCCAAAGCCCGAGATCAAGGGATTATGTTCATCCGATACGAATTAGAAGAAAAACCTGAAGTCAAAAAGAATGGACAAGATCTCACCGTCTCTTTTCTGGATCGAATCTTAAAGGAAAGAATGGAGATAAAACCTGATCTTCTAGTTCTTTCTGCGGCTACCATTTCGAGAGAGAATGAGGAATTAGCAACTATGCTGAAGGTTCCTCGAACTATGGAAGGCTTCTTCTTGGAAGCCCATATGAAGTTGAGGCCAGTTGATTTTGCAACGGATGGCATGTATCTCGCTGGTGGCGCCCACGGACCGAAATTGATTAGCGAAACGATCACTCAGGCAAGTGCAGCAGCTTCTCGAGCCTGCACCATCTTATCTAAAGAGAAGATGTTGGTGGGTGGTGTTGTGGCCATGGTGGAGGGTGAGCGGTGTGCGGCTTGTCTGACGTGTGTGAGAGTGTGTCCGTATGAGGTGCCAGTGATCAATATAAAAGGTGAGGCGGAGATTGACATGGCGAAGTGCAAAGGGTGTGGCAGTTGCGCTGCCGAGTGCCCGGCCAGGGCCATTGAGCTGATGCACTTCAGGGATCCTCAATTGTGGGCGAAGTGCCAAGCTTTGGTGATGGATATCGCAGCGTAGGAGTTTCAAGTTACAAGTGGCAAGTTAGAAACTTGAAACTTGTAACTGAAATAAGTGAGGTGATTATGGCAGAGGCAGTTCAGCAGAAGTTACGAGACACGAGTCCCGAATCACGAGCCACGTCATTTGAGCCTGAGGTATTGGCTTTTTGTTGTGAGCATTGAGCCTATAGTGCAGCGGACCTGGCAGGTTCGATGAGGCTCAACTACCCTACGAATGTGAAGATTGTGAAGGTTCCCTGTACGGGGAGAGTGGACAATCTTCTGATCCTTCGTGCCTTTGAATCGGGAGTGGATGGGGTTTACTTGGCAGGGTGCTTGGAGGGGGAGTGTCACTTCCTGAGAGGGAACTTAAGAGCGAAGAAGAGAGTCCAGTATGTGAAGGGGTTATTGGATGAGGTGGGCTTAGGAGGGGCTCGCTTGGAGATGTACAACATGAGCTCGGCCCAGGGTCAGCGTTTTGCCGAGATAGCCCGTGAGATGACAGAGAAGATCAGGGCATTGGGGCCCTCCCCTGCCAAAAAGAATGTAAGGCGTGAATCGTGATGAGTGAATCGTACTAAAAAACGAAACACGAGTCACGAATCACCCGTCACGTATTTTGGAGGAAACAATGATTGTAGCGAATCGTAAGACGTTGGAAGAAATTCTGGGGATGCTTAAGCCCTACAAGAAGGTATTGTTATTGGGGTGTAATGAATGTGTAACGGTGTGTGCCGCTGGGGGAGAGAGGGAAGTGGGTGTATTGGCCTCAGAATTGAGGTTAGCTCGTGCCAAGGATGGTCAGGAGATCGAGATCAAAGAGCAGACCCTGGAGCGACAGTGTGATCATGAATATATTGATCAGGTTCGACCTTTTGTGGGGGACTATGAGGTGATTCTTTCAATGGCTTGTGGGGCAGGGATTCAGTATGTGGCAGAGAAGTATCGGACCAAGCCAGTCCTTCCTGGTGTGAATACCACCTTTTTGGGGGTGACTCTTGAGCAGGGGGTATGGAGTGAGCGGTGTCAGGGGTGTGGGAGTTGTATTTTGGATCAGACGGGGGGGATCTGTCCGATAGCACGGTGTGCGAAGAGCTTGCTCAATGGGCCTTGTGGGGGGTCTTCCAATGGGAAGTGTGAGGTGGACAAGGAAGTGGATTGTGGTTGGCAGTTGATCATTGACAGGTTAAAGGAGCTTGGGCAGCTGGATCGATATGAGGAGATCATCCCGGTGAAGGATTGGACAACCTCTCGGGATGGGGGTCCGCGTAAGAGGATCAGAGAAGATTTGAAGTTATGAAAGAAAAGGTTGAGGGTTAGACTCAGGTTAAGAAAAGAAACCCTCAACCTTACCCTTAACATTTAGAAGGGGATAGCAGAAAATGAAGACTAGGTCGAATATCGAGCGAATCTTAGAGAGTGGTGGGTTTGTGGTGACCTCGGAGTGTGGGCCTCCGAGGGGTGCGGATTCGGAGGTGATTCGGAAGAAGGGGAACCTGCTTAAGGGGATTGTGGATGCAGTAAACGTGACCGACAATCAGACCTCGGTGGTGAGGATGTCCTCTTTTTCTGCTTGTATCATCCTCAAGGAGATGGGCTTTGATCCCATCTTGCAGATGGTCTGTCGGGATCGGAACCGGATAGCGATACAGAGTGACATCTTGGGGGCAGGAGCATTGGGGATCAATAATATACTTTGTCTTTCAGGGGATCATCAGAAATTTGGGGATCATCCCAGGGCAAAAAATGTATTTGATATTGACTCCATACAACTCATCAATACGGTCAAGACCCTGAGAGATGACGGGAAGTTTTTGGGGGGTGAGGAAGTAAAGGGGAAGCCCGTGTTATTTATCGGGGCGGCAGAGAATCCGTTTGCGGATCCTTTTGAGATTCGGGCAGCGAGGTTAGGGAAGAAGGTCAAGGCGGGGTGTGAATTTATCCAGACTCAGTGTATCTACAACATTGAGAGGTTTGCGAAGTGGATGGAGATGGTGAGGGAGAGAGGGCTTCACGAAAGATGTGCCATCCTTGGCGGGGTGACACCGTTTAAGTCGGTGGGGATGGCGAAGTACATGAAGAATTCGGTGCCTGGGATGGATGTGCCGGATGAGATGATTGAGAGGATGAGGGGGGTGCCGAAGGAGAAGCAGTCGGAGGAGGGGATAAAAATTTGTGTGGAGACGATTCAGAAAGTGAGGGAGATTCCAGGGGTACGGGGGATTCATATTATGGCGATAGAGTGGGAGGAGAAGGTGGCAGAGATTGCTAAAGCTGCAGGACTCCTACCCAGGCCGCAATTGACGTAACTCGTACCTCGCCACTCGTGGATCGTAAGGAAAAGACGAATCACGAACCTCGAGTCACGAAACACGAAAAAAGGAGGAGGAAGATGGCAAAGAAGATTTTAATCGTTGACGATGATCCGGATTTAGTGGAAGCGGTGACCATGATTTTGGAATCTAAAAATTATGCGGTAGCCGCTGCTTACGGCGGAATCGAGGGTCTGCAAAAGGCCAAGACTGAAAAACCGGATCTTATAGTCCTTGATGTAATGATGCCGGACAAGGATGGGTATGCGGTTTGTAAGGAATTGAAATCCGATCCTAAACTGAGTAAGATTCCGATCCTTCTTCTGACGGCAGTGGTCTCCAAGATTTCAACGACCCGCTACACACAACAGGCGGGGCTTGAAACCGAAGCGGACGATTACATTGATAAGCCCGTAGAACCGGAAGTATTGGTGAAACGGATCGAGAACCTCTTGGCCAAATGATAAGTCGCAAAGCGCAAAGCGCATAGAGTAGAAAGTATAAATTTCGCTATGCGTTATGGACTATGCGGTTTATAGGAGTTTAAATGCCAGGTCAGACAAACATCCTTGTCATTGACGATGAGCAGATCATGAGGGATGGCTGTTCACGCATTCTTTCAAAAGATGGGTGGTCTGTCATCTGCGCTGAGAACGGGGGACAAGGATTGGAGGAGATTAAAGGCAGTCCGGAGAATATCGATGTGATCCTCCTCGATCTAATGATGCCTGGCATGAGTGGGATGGAAGTGTTAGATCACATCCGAACTTTCGATCCGAATCTTCTTGTTATCGTCATCACGGGTTATGCAACGGTGGAGTCAGCCGTGGAGGCAATGAAAAAGGGGGCCTATGATTTCATCCCCAAACCCTTCACTCCAGACCAACTCCGCATCGTTGTCAGAAGGGCGTTGGAGAGAAGATCCCTCCAGAAAGAAGCGGAGTTTCTGCGAAGGGAACGGGAGAGATCTCTTCGGGATATTGCCACCGAGAAGTCTAAGATCAAAACCATCATCAATTGCATGGGCGACGGCGTCTTGGTATGCGATGGGGACGGTTGTATGGTCCTCACCAATCCAGCGGCGAGCCGGATGCTCAAGATTCCCGAAACCTCCCTCTTGGGAAATTTCCTCTCTCAATGTAACCTCCCCTCTGAATTGTCTAAGACCATGGAAGAAAACCTGCAGGCAAAAGACATAGGTTACACTTCTGTTTCCCAAGAGCTGAGCTTCGGGGAATCTGGTGAAATCTTTCTCCGTGCCCATACTGCCCCTGTACGAAACGATATTGGTGAGACCATGGGTTCTGTCACCGTTCTCCAGGATATCAGTCATCTGAAGGAACTCGACAAGATGAAATCGGAGTTCATCGCTATGGTTACCCATGAACTTCGGGCACCTATTGCCGCTGTCGAACAGCAATTGACTGTCATCCTGAATAAAATGGCAGGGGAGGTTACAGAAAAACAGGAAAAACTCCTTTCCCGTGCCAAAGAAAGGACGAGAGGGCTTCTCAACCTGATCAAAGACCTCCTTGACCTTTCCAAAATCGAAGCGGGAAAGATGGTTCAATACAAAGAACTTCTCCCTCTTCAAGAGGTGATTCAAAGGGTGGTGGATTTGATGAAGGTCGAGGCCGAGAACAAAAAGATCGATCTTCAATTCTCCGCCCCTTCTAAAGTTTCATTGATTCTTGCAGACCAGAATAGTATGGAAGGAATCTTCACCAATCTCATTTCTAATTCAATCAAATATACACCCGAAGGAGGAAAAGTTTGGGTCAATCTCGGTGAAGAGGGTGGGTTTGTGAAGGCCACCATTTCTGACACAGGCATCGGGATTAAAAAAGAAGATCTCCCTCGAATCTTTGATAAATTCTATCGGGTGAAGACCACAGAGACTCGTCAGATCGTCGGGACAGGTCTCGGACTTTCTATTGTCAAAAGCATTGTGGACGCCCATTTGGGCTCTATCTCCGTCGAAAGTGAAGAAGGAGGAGGAACTACTTTTACTGTCTTTTTCCCAAAAGAGTCCAATCCAACCGTCTGTAGAGAGGAAAGACTATGAGCGTCGTTTTTTCAAAGGAAAATTTGAAACTCAGCCGTGACCTTCAAGCCTTGACAGGAGAGAATGTCATGCTCTGCTACCAGTGCAAAAAATGTACATTGGGCTGCCCCTCTGCTTACGCCATGAGGATGAAGCCCCACGAACTGATGCGAGCGCTCCAACTGGGTCTGGCTGAGGAAGTATATTGGTCAGGCACCATTTGGATATGTCTTTCTTGTGAAACCTGTAATACTCGTTGTCCTCAGGATATCAATATCCTCCGGGTCATTGATGGATTGAGGGAGATGTCCAAGGAGTTTGAATACTATAACCCATACCCTGCCATCCCTGCATTGCATCGAATCTTTATGGCATTGGTGGAACGCTTTGGAAAGGTGTATGAACTGGGCCTTGCCCTTCTTATCAATTTAAGGATGCTTACACCCTTTAAAGATATCGATATGGCTTCTCCCATGCTATGGAAGGGAAAGCTCAAACCCCTCCCCCACATGAGCCATGGGGCAAAAGAATTGCGGCAAGTGATGGCGAGAATTCGAAAGTTAGAAGGAGCAAAATGATGCGCTATGCCTATTTCCCAGGATGTTCTCTCAGTTCCTCTGGATACGATTATCATCTCTCCTTGAAATTGGTTGCCAAGGCATTGGGAATTGACCTCGTAGAAGTGAAGGATTGGGTTTGCTGCGGAGCCTCATCCGCCCATGCGACTTCTCATCTTTTATCCATCGCCCTTCCGGTTCTCAACCTCTCCCATGCAGAAAAGGATGGATTTGATAAATTGATCGCTCCCTGTCTGGCATGCCTTTCCAGATTTAAGGCAGCCAATGTGGAGCTGGAGCATGATGCCGATTTGAAGAAAAAGATTCACGAGGTTTTTGATTATAAGTATCAGGGGAAGGTGAAAGTTTATCATCCCTTAGAAGTTTTTCTTGAAATGGGCATCGAGAAAATCCGCGAGAGGATTCGAAAGAAACTGACAGGTTTGAAGGTGGCCTGTTATTATGGATGTGTCCTCACCCGTCCTCCTAAAATTTGTCAGTTTGATAATGTGGAAGACCCTCAAAGCATGGATTCCATTGTCAGAGCCTTGGGCGCAGAAACGATTGATTGGTCCTTTAAAACAGAGTGCTGTGGTGTGTCGATGACCCTCACCCGATCGGATATGGTCCTCAAACTTTCAAACGATGTCCTCCGTGAGGCAAAGGAGACCGGAGCCAACGCCATTGCTGTGGCCTGTCCTCTTTGCCAAGCGAACCTTGATGGCCGTCAAAGGCAGATTGAGGAGGCCTATAAAACCCGCTATGGAATTCCCATCCTTTATTTCACCCAGTTGATGGGCCTCGCCTTTGGTGCCTATCCCAAAGAGGTAGGTATCCAAAAATTGATCACCAGCCCTCGTGAGGTGTTGGGATCCGTTGGCCTCATGTAAAAGAGAGAAATTCTACCCTTTATTTTATAACCCCTTTCCACCCGGAGATTCGAAAAAGATTGAGAAGACTCTTGTTTTTAGAGCCTGAATTCGTTATTTCAATTGATAGAGGAGAAGATGAGCGACGAAGAGGTAGAGATCAAAGAAAAAGTGAGAGCCCTATTAAAAGGGATAGGAAGTAAAAGAGAAAACCTCATACCCATTTTGCAAAAAATCCAGGAAGAGTTGGGATATCTTCCTCCGGATGCCATGCTCGAGGTTGCCCGGTTTCTCAATATACCAGAGATTGATGTCTACAGCGTAGCCACCTTCTATAACCAATTCCGCCTCACCCCTCCTGGCAAGCATTCGATAAGGGTTTGCATGGGGACTGCCTGTCATGTAAAGGGTGGCCACATCACTCTGGCAGCGTGGCAAAGAAGATTGAAAATAGGAGTGGGTGAAACCTCCCCTGACCGCGAGTTTGACCTTGATACAGTGGCCTGTGTTGGCTGCTGTGCCATGGCACCGGTGACAGTTGTGGATAAAAAAGTTCAAGCCAAAGCTGATCCCACAAGGGTAGATGGAATCCTCCTCTCCTATCAGCTCCAAAAAGAGCAAGAAGAAAAGGAAAAGAATTGAAATTCGAGGAAATAAAAAAACAGGCGCAATCCCGCTGGAGGAAGATATGGAATGACCAAACGCCAGTGATTCTGGTCGGCACTGCTACCTGCGGTAGAGCCGCTGGCGCGCTCGAAGTCCTTCAAGCGATAAAGGACACGGTAAAAAAACAGAATCTCAACTGCCACATCTACGAAGTGGGTTGCATGGGGCACTGCTACGCTGAACCTCTGGTCATACTCCGAAAGCCAGGATTTCCTTCCATCTGCTATGGGCATGTCAATCCAGTTTTAGCCGAGAATTTGATCAATCACTTCATCTTAAATGATGATCCCTGCCTGGAATTTGTTCTTGGTGCCCTCGAAGAGAATGACCTTATCCCCAGCTTTTTTGATTTTCCTCGGTCAAAATATGAAAAGCGAATTCTTTTAAAAAATTGCGGCCATATCAACCCGGAAGAGATAGAGCATTATATTGCGAATGGTGGATATGAAAGTCTGTCAAAAGCACTCCAGATGAAACCAGAGGAGATTGTATCAGAGGTCAAGCGGTCTAAGTTGCGGGGTTTGGGCGGTGCAGGCTTCCCAGCCGGAGAGAAGTGGGATGTCTGCCGTCACTCAGAAGGAGAGCCAAAATATCTGATCTGTAATGGCGATGAAGGTGACCCGGGCGCTTTTATGGACAGAGCGATTTTGGAGAGTGATCCCCACTCTGTATTAGAAGGAATGGTCATTGCGGGCTATGCCATCGGTGCCCGCCATGGATATATTTATGTCCGAGCCGAATATCCTCTGGCTGTGCAAAGGGTTCAGAATGCGATTCATCAGGCAGAAGAGTACAAGTTTCTGGGAGAAAATATTCTTGGGAGTAACTTCAACTTTGACATCAAACTCTTTCAAGGTTCAGGGGCCTTTGTCTGCGGTGAGGCAACAGCTCTTATTGCTTCCATAGAGGGAAAACCAGGAATGCCCCGCCATCGGCCTCCCCGCGTGGCTGTCCAAGGTCTCTTTGGAAAACCAACTGTCCTCAATAATGTGAAGACGCTGGCTTATGTACCACACATCATCAAAAACGGGGCGGATTGGTTTTTGCAAACTGGCACTGAAAAAAGCAAGGGAACAGCAGTCTTCGCCCTCGCAGGCAAGGTCGTTAATACAGGTCTGGTAGAAGTTCCCATGGGCACCACACTTCGCCAGCTCATCTTTCAAGTAGGGGGTGGCATCACTAAAGGTAAACGTTTCAAAGCAGTTCAAATCGGTGGCCCATCCGGTGGGTGCCTTCCTGAATCAGCGCTCGACCTTCCCATTGATTTCGATTCACTGCAGGAAAGCGGGGCCATGATGGGCTCCGGAGGAATGGTCGTTCTCGATGAGGACGACTGTATGGTTGAAGTCGCCCGCTATTTTCTCGATTTTACTCAGAAGGAATCCTGCGGTAAGTGTACTCTATGCCGCTTGGGAACAAAGCAAATGTTAGACATTCTTGAGGACATCACAAAGGGCCGTGGGAAAATGGAAGATCTTGAGACACTCCAGGAATTGGCAGAGGATATTAAAGCAGGATCACTCTGTGGTCTGGGCAGAACCGCACCCAATCCTGTGCTGACAACTCTGCAATATTTCCGAGAGGAATATGAGGTTCACATTAAGGAAGGACGCTGTCCGGCATTGATGTGTCAGACCCTCATCGCTTACTACATCCTCCCCGAGAAATGTGCACGTGGATGCGATGCCTGCGTTGGTACTTGTACCGTTGAGGCTATTTCTACTGACAAGAAGAGGAGAATAAAGGTCATTGACCAGGAAAAATGTGTTAAGTGCAATACTTGCGTTGCGGCATGTCCTCCTCAATATGATGCTGTCATCAAACTTTCTCCACCTGATCGGGTGCCCCGTTTCAAAATAACCTCGTCAGGTGCAGAAAATAATGTCTCAAAGAGCAGTTAGGTATGCTGAATAATCTTCAACAAACGGAGTTATGAAAGGTTAAGGTCAAGGTTTAGGTTTAGGAATCTCAACCTTAACCTCAGCCTCAACCTTCAACTAATAGGTTGAAAAGTGAGAGACGTATCTTTAACCATTGATGGTAAAAAAATAAAAGCCAAAGAGGGGGAAAAAATCCTCTGGGCAGCGTTAGAGAGCAACATCTATATCCCCAACCTCTGTGCCATACGAGAAAAGATTAAACCCTCTGCCTCGTGTCGCCTTTGCTTTGTGGAGGTTGAAGGTGAGAACGAACCTGTCATCGCCTGCACCGAACCAATTAAGGAAGGCATGGTGGTTAACACACGTGGCAAAAATGCTCTGAGGCTTGCCCGCACGGCAGCCGAGCTCATTTTTGCGAGCCACCCCGTTGATTGCGGGCATTGTTTAAAAAACCGATCCTGTGAACTTCAGAAAATTGCCAAACATCTTGGTATCAAACTAAAGACGAAACGATTTAGAAAAATCGAAAGAAACCTCCCCGTTGATGAAAGCAGTCCCCTCTTTATCTATGATCCCAACAAATGTGTCCTCTGCGGCAAATGCGTTTGGGTATGCCAGGAGAAGTTGGGTATCGGAACCATTGGATTCACCCGAAGGGGTTTTAAACGAATGGTCTCCACCTTTCAAGACAAACCCATTGGCGAATCAGGGTGTGATCAGTGTGCTGAGTGTGTTAAGGTATGCCCAGTCGGTTCCTTGGTCTTCAAGAATGATAAACGGGTGGAATAAATTTTCTCTTCTGGCAAGAAATGGAGCATCTACAACTGTCCCTTTTTGACTTTTTCCTTCATGATTCTTATCGCATTTTATGGTTGACCACTTTTGCTAATTCAATTATCCTATGATAGAATTCTTTTGCTTAAAGTGAATCTCTCTATCAAACCAGAATCTCAGTATTTTTGATGGCTGGAGAAAATGGTAATTACAAATTTTTCTCAAGATGGCGCACATGAAAAAAAGTCAGCTGCAATGAGTTCTGTCATTGCGGCTGTGGGATTGACTGGTTTTAAGATTATCGTAGGGCTTTCCACAGGAAGTCTGGGCATTCTTGCCGAAGCTGCCCATTCTGGACTCGATCTCATGGCTGCGGTGATGACTTTCCTGGCAGTCCGAATTTCTGGCAAACCAGCGGATAAAAATCACCTTTATGGCCACGGCAAGGTGGAAAACCTCTCTGCACTTTTTGAGACCCTGCTTCTTCTGGTGACCTGTTTTTGGATCATTTACGAGGCCACCCACCGTCTTTTATATCATACTGCTGATTTAGAAGTTAATTATTGGTCTTTCACTGTCATGATTACATCAATTGTAGTAGATGTCTCCCGTTCTCGTATCCTTTATCGGGCAGCCAGAAAGTACAATAGCCAGGCCCTTGAAGCAGATGCACTTCACTTCAGTACTGATATCTGGAGCTCCGGGGTCGTCATTTTGGGACTGTTTTCCGTGAAGCTCAGCGAGTGGGTACCGGGTTTAGCCTTCATGCGTCAAGCGGATTCCGTGGCAGCCATGATGGTGGGATTAATTGTGGTTTACGTCAGCGTAAAACTTGGTATTCGCACAATCCAGGCACTGCTGGACGTTGCCCCATCAGGCATAGAGAAAAAAATTATATCTGCGGTAGAAGTTCTGCCAGGCGTAACCGGTTGTCACAATGTAAGGGTGCGCTACTCAGGCCCTCAGCTTTTTGTAGATATCCATGTTCTCATAGAGGGTAATCAAACCTTAAAAGAGGCCCACAATCTTACAGAAGAAATCGAGCGTACCATCCAGGAGCTTATACCGAATGCCGATGTCACCGTCCACCCTGAGCCAAATCTGTAATGCGAAACTTGGGGAACGGTTCTAAAAACGTTTTTTGTTATCAATCATTACCCGATCATTGTTATCTGGAGGAAAGATGCAAAAAAAGATCAAGAAGAAAGACCAGAGTAAGGTGACGGGACCAAAACTCAAATTACCTTATATCGAAAAGATAGATGAACGAGGCAATCTGCAGGTGTGGATTGTGGATGGCAGCTACATCCGGGGCCATATCGATGAGGAATTCACTAATTTTGGGCAACATTATAGCTTCCCTTACATCCCCAAAGACGAACTCTGGATTGAGATGGAAACCAAAACCAATGAGCGGCAGTTTTTCATTGACCATCTGCTGGTGGAGCATCGGTTAATGGCACAGGGTGTTCCCTATAACAAGTCTCTGGAAGAAGCGGATAGGGTGGAACGAAAAGAGAGGCGCCGCGCTGGAGATGTGGGCCGTTTAACACATCATGGTAAGGAACTCCCGGATGGTCGAGAAGTTCACCAGCGGCTTTGGAAAAAACTCGAGAATGGCGTTAGTGTCTGGATCATCAACGGTCGCCTTGTTCGAAGCGTGTTTGATATCGACTTTACTGAAGGCGGGCATGATTATGTTTACGAATTTGTGCCGGAGAACGAAGTCTGGATTGACGATGCCATGGAAGAGAAAGAGCGTGGTTATGTGCTTTTGCATGAACTGCACGAACGTAATCGTATGGCCAGTGGCTGGTCATACAACAAGGCCCACGCCGAATCCAGCCGAATCGAAAATCGCTGTCGCCATCATCCCGAAGAGCTGCATGAGGCCCTGGCAGCCGAAGGTTGGGAGTAATGTTTCTATCATCTCCGATTTAATTTTTTATTCAGTTTTTCAATCCTTCATGACCTAAGCCTTAGTTAGCTTAAAATTTTACCTTTCCATTTGCATTGACAAATATTTTACTGTATATTTTTTTCATTACTGACTCCGTTAAACCTGAAAAACTAAGCCTATGATTAAAAGATCACCAATCCATGCTGTGTGGATTATTTTTTTATCTTTAATTCTCTCCTATAGCCTTTCGTGGGCAGAAACGAAGCCAGTTGGTTTCGCCATCCCTTTTCCGGATCTCACCTTTACACAGACTCTATCCAAAGAAGAACAGGCCTATCTGGGGCTACCACAGAAGAAGAGCTTCTCCATCAAGGAAATCCGTGGGAATTTAATCCTCATCGAATTCATCAGCATCTATTGTGTGAGCTGCCAGAGGGAGGCCCCGATTTTCAATGAATTATATTCATCCATTGAAAAAGACCTCCGATTGAGAGGAAAGGTGAAGATGATCGGGTTTGCTGCGGGTAATAGTCTGCATGAGGTGGAGATTTATAAGAAAACCTATCAAGTCCCCTACCCTGTTATGGGCGATCCAAGATTTGATGCCCATATGGCTGTTGGAAGCCCACGAACCCCTTTCACGATTTGGATCAGGAAAGATGCTAAGGGAAGAGGTATCGTGGTGAGCACCCATCTCGGTTTGATGGATTTAGAGAGCGCCATGGAGGAAACGAAGGCAGTTCTTCAGTACAACCTCGCCCTTTTAAAACCTAAGGAAGGAACCATCTACGCAGGCGATGCCTTGATGCCACCTCTTACAGAAGAAGAACTGATGGCAAAGGCAAAGGAAGGGATGGAATCCACCGGAGGAAAAGTCCTTCAAATCCAAAAAATAACCTTGAAGGATGGAGATTGGATCTATTTGGGGAAGGTTGATTTCGGAATATTTCAGAAATATCTCTTTTCGAAACTGGCAAGCCGAAGAGCTGTCTGTGATATCTGCCATGATACGTTTTTTATCTATACCTTTGATTCTGAAGGAAAGGTGATTGATATTGTCCCCATTCAGCTCACCAAAGTTGGAAACCTAAACTGGACCGAGGAAGACATAAAAAAATTGAAAGCCCGAACCATAGGAAAATCCATCCTCAGCCCATTCACTTTTGATCCTAATGTGGACTCTGTCTCCGGGGCGACTATCACAGCCGTCCTGGTCTTCGACAGTCTGGGTAAAGCCAAAGAAATCTATGAGAAACTTAAAAAAGAAGGATATGTTAAGTAATCTGAACCATTTTGTCATTCCCGCCCCTGCTTTCGCAGGAATGACCCCTATTTTCTATATATGATTAAAACTTATGGTTATATTTTCTACATTTTCTTCTTTATCCTGATCCTTATTCCACAACCTACCTATCCTTCCAACCTATACAAATACCATCAGGTCGCTATGGGGACAGCAATTGAAATTACCCTCATAGGCGATGATGAAGAAAGAGCCAATAAAGCAGTACTTCAGGCCTTTCAAGAGATTAAAAGGATCGAAACTTTAATGAGCCCATGGCTTGATTCGAGCGATGTGACTCGAATCAACCGATCTGCCGGAAAAGAATGGGTAAAGGTCTCTCCAGAAACCATGGAGGTAATCAAAAAGGCACAAGAGATATCCGAACTTTCAGAGGGTGGATTCGATATCACTGTCGGCCCTCTCACCGAACTCTGGAGGAAGGCAAGGGAGAAAAAGACTCCCCCTTCTATAGAGGATGTTAAAGGAAAATTGGATCTGGTGAATTTTAAAAATATAGGAATCGATCCGGAGGGGAAAGTTCTTTTGAAAAAGGAAGGGATGGCCATTGACTTGGGCGGAATTGCAAAAGGCTATGGTGTGGACAGGGCTTTTGATGTTCTGATGTCCCTTGGATATAAAAATTTGATCGTCAATGCTGGCGGAGATTTGAGAGTTGGAGGTCTAAAAAATAATCAACCCTGGTCAATTGGTATCCAGAATCCAAGGGAATCTCAAAAACTCCTGGCAAGAATTTCTGTCTCCGATATGGCTGTTGCCACCTCAGGAGATTATGAAAAATTCTTCATCTATGAAGGTAAACGCTATCACCACATTTTTAATCCAAGAGATGGTTTTCCTACCGAGGGCTGTCAAAGCGTTACGATACTCTATAAGGACGGAATGACGGCTGATGCCCTGGCGACAGCCGTGTTTGTTCTCGGCCCTGAGAAGGGATATGCCCTCTGTCAAAAACTTGATGGCGTTGAATGCCTCATTGTGGACAAAGAAGGGAAAATAATCTTTTCCCCCAGCCTAAAAGACCGTATCTCATTTGGTCCTTGATGGTTATAGGTTAATGAAGAAAGGAGTACAGAGATGAATCAATCGCGAAATGTCGCTATCCTTATTTTTGATGAAGTGGAGGTGCTCGATTTTTGCGGCCCTTTCGAGGTCTTCTCGGTTACAGGTAGGCGAGACAATTTAAATCCTTTTAACGTTTATACGGTTGCAGAGAAAAGACAACCGATATTAGCTCGAAATCATTTGAGTGTTAATCCAGGCTATACTATTCAGGATTGCCCTCAACCAGATATCCTGCTCGTCCCAGGAGGGTTAGGCACTCGAAAAGAAATTCACAATTCAATCCTAATTGATTGGATAAGAAACGCTTCGCAAAAGGCAGAGTTAATTCTTTCGGTATGTACCGGAGCTCTGTTCCTGGCGAAAGCCGGCTTGCTGGAAGGCCTGGCAGCCACCACTCACCACGGGGCAATAGAACTTTTGAAGAAAGTGGCACCTCACACAACGATTCAAGCAAACAAACGTATTATCGACAACGGAAGAATCATTGTATCGGCCGGAATCTCTGCGGGAATTGATATGTCTTTGTATGTGGTTGCTAAACTCTTAGGTAAAGAGCAGGCCCTCGATACGGCACAATATATGGAGTATGATTGGAACCCCGATCCAGATAGAATATTGTTGACAGTGCGCTCATAAATCATCTTAGGACGTGCCCAGGGGACATAGTTAAGCTTGCTAAATAAGTTTGGGTTACAAGCGTCTCTGGACTTCACAGAATAATTTAAAATCCTTAACTACATCCTCAAGGTCTTTTACAGGGAGGAAGTACTACCTGACTTGGCAGTGTCTGTAAGGTAAAATCTTAACTTTCACATAACAAGGAATCCCGTATTTCCGTTGCCTGGTCCCACAATCTGCAACCTTGCCAAGAGAAAAAGTGAGAGTTCAAAAATTTTTTCTCTTGACTTTTTATTTGCAATCGTGCATTTTAAATGCATAATTACATTACTTATTAGAACCTATGGCTATGACTTATATACCTCGGACATTAGAATCGATTCTATTGAAGGCGGCCCGAGAATTTCCCGCAGTCGTCCTCACCGGGCCACGTCAATCTGGAAAAACGACGCTTTTGAAACACCTCTTCGGCAAACACTACCGTTATGTTTCAATCGAAACCCCTGACGTCCGAGAGGCTGCGTCCATTGACCCACGCGGGTTCCTTGCACTCTATCCACCACCCGTCATCCTGGATGAGGTCCATTTTGCACCGAACTTGCTTCCCTACATAAAGGAAAGACTTGATGCCCACCGTCATGAAAAGGGACAGTATCTTCTGAGCGGCTCGCAGAATCTCCTTCTCATAGAGCAAGTGACCGAATCTCTTGCTGGCCGGGCTGCGATATTGAAGCTTCTTCCCCTTACAATGCGGGAGGCTATGGGAAGGCCACAAGCTTCCCTTGTATGGGAAGAAAAAAAACAACAAGCCCGACGTAAGAATATCCCTTCTCCCGATCTCTGGAAAGAGTTTCTGCGAGGTGGTTATCCGGAGTTGACGGCCAATCCCGATCGTGACCTCACACTCTGGCATGCAAGCTACGTTCAAACCTACCTTGAGCGGGATGTCCGTTCCCTACGGCAGATTGGCGACATGATGCTTTTCCAGAGTTTTCTGCGGATACTGGCGACCCGAAGCGGTCAACTTCTAAATCTAACGGATTTGGCAAGGGATCTGGGGATGGTTGTAAACACTGCTAAGGCATGGCTATCCGTCCTGGAGGCAACATTCCAGGTGATGATTCTTCGTCCTTATTTTGCCAATGTCGGCAAGCGCCTCGTGAAGACACCTAAGGTCTACTTTATGGATGTCGGCACTCTTTGCTACCTGACGGGTTTGAAAGATCCTTTACACGCTGCTTCTGGTCCTATGAGTGGACCTATCTTTGAGACAGCTGTTTTATCCGAAATTGTCAAGACCTTCTTACACCGTGGAGAAGAGCCGAGGGTGTACTTCTGGAGAACCTCCTCCGGTATTGAAGTGGACATCGTTGTTGAGGTAAATGGGAGATTAGTTCCTATTGAGGTGAAGCTCTCCTCAACCCCAAGGCCTGCCATGGCCGCAGGGATTAAAGCCTTCCGGGAAGCTCTCGGCAACAAAGTTGGGAAAGGATATATTGTCCATCCTGGTGACATTCATCTTCCACTTGGACCAGGGGTCATTGCCCTTCCCTTCATGGAATTGTGATTTTAAGGCCACGGAGACGTAGTTAAGTTTGTTAAATGAGTACGGTTTACAAGCGTCTCTGGACTTCACAGATTCAAAGGCTTTTAATCTTCTCAGACCTTTATTGAGGATTAAGCCCCGACCAAACTTCCGCCTAAGAACTACTTCCTGTAAGTGAGGCTGAACTCTTTTATTGAAAAAAATTATGGATTGGTGTAGATTTCAAGTGGCAATCGATTATTGAGTAGATTCCATGAAAATTGAAGTTTTAACCAAACCCGACGCAACCTCCAAAGAAAAGGGGGACCTCTTAGAGGAGCTCGCGCGAGACCTTCTCAGGGCTCAGTCTTTCAGTGTCAAAACCCAGGTGCGAGTGACGGTGTGAGAACCCTGAGTACAGTGTGTTCCCTGCCTCCTGGAGTCCTGATAGGTTGATTGGGTCAGTGAACCCTAGTCACGATGGAGGTTTGGCGAGGAGGCATTTCCTGCCGATCTAGTAAAGGAGGGAGAGAGATGAACAGTGTTTTTGTAGGGGTGGATGTCTCAAAAGATTTCTTTTCTGCAGCAGGCCTTGATGGGGAGGGGAAAGAGCTTTTCTTGGGATCTTATGAAATGAATACCAGTGGGTTTTCGGAGTTCATAGCGGTCCTTTCTTCTCATGGTGAGAGGGTTGATCGGGTGATGGTAGCGATGGAATCCACGGGGTGCTACCACATCAATCTCTATTCCTTTCTCATGGGTAAAGGGATCCAGGCGATGGTGGTGAATCCCCTGTTGATTGCCAATTTTGCCAAGCTTTCCCTGAGGAAGACCAAGACGGATAAAAAGGACGCTAGGACGATTGTTAAATTTCTGATGGATCACCATGGAGAGATCTCTCAATTGTCGATTTCGCAGGATCTTCAGGATCTCAGGGATCTATCGAGAGAAAGAGAATCACTGTCTCATCTAATGTCAGCGATTAAGGTGGAGATTAAGAGGGTTTTACGAACGACCTTTCCGGAGCTCGAATCCATAGGAGATATCTATACGGGTGTCATGCTTCGTTTTCTCCAGGAGTATCCATCCGCTCGCCTGGTGAGAGCGGCAAAACCGAAGGCCATCGCCAAGGTCCTGAAGCAGCCCTATGTGGGGAACAAGCTTACGTTTTCTGCGGAGGATATCCTTCGGGCGGCCAAAAGCTCAATAGCTGTGGTGAGTCCGGCGAAGGAAATCATTTTACAGGGAAAGATTGCCACCCTTTTCCATCTTCAAGAAAGGATAGACGAAGTGACAAAACTTCTCAGCGATTTATGCAAGGCCACGAGGGTGGAGGATTTGAAGATCCTCAGATCGATTAAGGGGGTGGGTCCGAAGACGGCTGCGCCTTTTCTTGCGGAGATGGGTAAGGTTGACAATTTTCTCTCCCACAAAAAGCTGATCGCTTTTGCGGGAATGGATCCTTCTGTCCATCAATCGGGAAAGTTTATGGGTATGAGCAAACTATCCAAACGAGGCAATCGGCATCTCCGAAGAGCCATCTATCTGATGACCGCTTCCGTAGTGAGTAAGAACGCTTTCTTTAAGGCGTATTTCCTCAGGAGAAAAGGAGAAGGCTTGCCTCCTCAAAAAGCACTATTTGCGACGGCCCATAAGCTAATTCGAGTTATCTTTGCTATGCTTTCTCAGCGAACATATTTCAAGGCAAAGGAGGCTATATAAAAATAGTTGACTGTAACATTCACTTCCAAAAAGTTTGAATATGACGTATATTACAAACGATAATTGACGACTGATTAAGTGTGACAAGGCATGAATGATAGCGGGCTAAAACAAGACTTCAGATGGGCGGCATTTCGGAAAAACAGATTTCTCTTTTTTTTCCTGTTGCTTGCCTGGGTGCCAATTGCCTATATTATTTTTCTTCTTCTAAAGCTGTTCTTACCAGAAACCGCAATCACTATTATCATGTTAATTGTCTTCTTTGTATATGGAGCCTACTGGTTTAAAGCCCGCCAGTCGTATAGGAGTTTTGTCTGTCCACAGTGCGGTAAAAGCTTTCTACGCAAAGAAGGAAGTTTTTGGGGGACGAGATGGGGGGCAAAAAGCTGCATGAACTGTGGTGCTCAAATACCTAAAAAAGCCTGGTCAGAGTCTTCACTGACAAAGAGCAATTGAATGGGTAGGATTTTTACAAATAACAAATTGCGGTAAAGACGATTCCAAGAAAAGCAATACGACACATGAGGGAGAAGAATGGATGCCCTTAGAAAAATATTAAATACAGTATTCACGGTTTTATTTGTCGAGGCTGTTTTATTGACTCCTGCGGTCATTATCGTGGCAACCCTGGGTGATTTTACCAGAACGCTGAAATATCTTGTTCCTTTCTTGGTAGCGCTGATGCCCCGTATTATTCTCAAAATAACCAAAAATAAGATCAGAACAAATAAAGATAATATAATCCCGGTCATACTGGTGTTAGTAGTTAGCATTGGTTTTCTACTATTTTTTTCATTTTTGACATTAGCGACCTGTGCGGGGCACCCGCCCTATTGACATTAGGCCAAGACGTAACCGGAATCCTGGAATCAAAGGCCCAACAAATTGCTCAACCCGATGAATGGATTAGCTCATCGTTATCCTCTCTTTCAATTCGTAATCCTTGACTCCTGTATATGGCTGTCAGCAATGACTTGTAGGTGGAATGAACACAGACTCGAAGAGCTGGATATCGGTCAAGCTTCGGTAGAGCTCTCGCTAGAAAAAATCATATCTGTTTGGGCGGTAAGTTCTCTTGTCCTTCAACTTTCAGGTCAGGGACGATCATCATGGTTGCAGTTCCATGGGCTAAGAGGTTTCCTTCTGCACTGTTGATATAAGCCTCTCCCAAAGCCAATGTCCTCCCTATCTTAATGCACCGGCCTTTTACTACAAGCTTTCCCTTTTGAACCGGGGCGAGATAATTCACTTTTATCTCCACAGTGGTAAGTCCCATTCCATCCTTCACCTGGGGAAAGACGGCCCAAAAGGCGGCTGCGTCCATGACGGAAGCGATGACACCTCCATGGACATAGCCAAAAGGCTGGAGATGTTTCTCCTCCAGCTCAACCTCCAAAACGGCGGCTCCCCATTCGAGATCCTTTATCTTCATCGAGAGAAGTGAGAAATAAGGGGATCGGTTTACAAGCATGGATATGGCCTCTTTGTATTTTGGGTTTAATCGCAACTCAGACATCAATCTCTCTCCTTTCAACGATTGAATTTTACAAAACTCTACTTGCTGCTCACCCCTCTCCGAGCCAGAGGCTCTCTGAGCCGGCGGCCACCCTCACCCTCCCCCCTCAAAGGGGAGGGGAGATTAGGTGGTCAAATCTTCATGGTTCGTGGGTGATCAACTGATCATGTAAAATTTTAGTGATTAAACCGCGCGTAGCGACTCCACGATATTCATCCGCGACGCCCGGATCGCCGGCAACACGCCTCCGACAAAACCCATGACCAAGGAAAAACCGAGACCCTTCCAAACAATGCCAGGGGTGAGGGTAAAACTAAAAGCGAGTTCGGAAAAGGTCTGAAAATTCATCGTCGAGATCGTGAGAAGTTGCAAAAAAGAGGCTAAAAAGAGACCGAGGCAACCACCGATCAGCCCGAGAAACAAGGCTTCGATAATAAAAGCTCCCAGGATGCTGATCTTCTTGAAGCCCAGGGCGCGCATGGTCCCGATTTCGCCGGTGCGCGTGGCCACTGCCGAATACATCGTAATCATGGCACCGATGATAGCGCCGAGAGAGAATATGACGGTCAATGCTGTCCCGAGAATACGAAGAAATTCAGCCATTCTTTCGGATTGTTCCGCGTAGTAGCGATTCTCACGCTTTACATCCACCGTCAAGCGTGGATCACTTTCGATCCGTTTCTTCACTCTTTCAAACCCGGAAGAATCGCGCAGCTTGAAGATGACGGATGAGTAGACCGTCCTGCGAAAGGCCTGCATGAGCTGATCTGCATCTCCCCAGATCTCTGAACTGAACCCCGTGTTGCCCGCGTCGAAGATCCCTACGATCCTCCAGTCCCGCATTCCGAAGCGGAGGATTTCGCCAATGCCACCCCCTTTAAATCGCTCAGCAATGCTTCGGCCGGCGATGATCTCCGATAGTCCTGGCTTCGGCATACGCCCTTCTACCAATCTCACCTGCGGTCGCAATGCCAGTGAGCTCGCACCAATTCCTCTGATCACCACATTAGAGAGAGCATTCGTCCCCCGTTTGGGAAGAGCGATGAGAACAACCATCTCTTTTGCAAGGAGCATCTGACCCTCTGCCCCTCTCGCCACTTCGGGCTGCGTTTCTACAATAGAAGCTTGTAGTCGAGAGACCCCGCTCATCACTTCGGATGTAGAACCTTTTCGAACCACCACGACGTTATCATATGAACCCGTCTCAACAAGTGTCTTCCGAAGCCCTTCGGCCAGCATCAGAATGGCAGCAAACACGAATACGACGAGGGCCATGCCCGATGCAGTAAGCACAGTGGTCAATCGGCGCGTCCAGAGGTTCCGGAAACTGTACGAGATGGGAAGTCCCACCTACCCGATCCTCCTCAGCCCATCTGCGATGCGAATTTTTAGAGCACGCCAGGTCGGAATGATTGCTGCACAAAGACCAACCAGAATTGACGCTCCAATGTCTATATAGATGGTCTCAATCTCCACCCTAAAGGTTGGAAAGTAGGTGCCAACAATCTTGCTAAACTCTTTTGCTGCGGGAGGGGTTAAGGCGATCCCTATGAGGCAGCCGATCATGGTGATGAGAAGAGATTCCCCGATGATCATGCCGGCGATACGCCAGCCCCTAAAACCCAGAGTTTTGAAGATGGCATATTCTCCGATCCGTTCCCGAGCGGTCATCGCCATGGTGTTTGCAGCCACTGCGATAATGATAATGATCACTACGAAGGAGACCAGCTGGATGGCTACAATGATGGCATCTGCCATGGAGATAAAGGAGAGAAAGAAGGCCTTTTCGGTTTCGGTGAGCGTCTCAGCCAGTGAATTCTTAAAGGTCTTGTCTATGGCCTGAGCCACTTCAGCCGCACGGTTCGGATCTGTGACTTCGACGATGTACCAGCCCACCTGATCCGCACGGCGAGGGGCCGTCTTTTTCAGCGCCTCATTCAGGTAGTCCCAGTGGAAAAAGAAGACCCTTTCATCCGTGCTTTCATCTCTTCCGTGGTATATGCCTCGGAGGACAAACTCCCAGTTGCCTAGAAAGACGGCACTTTTCAATACAACAATGTCCCCGATTCTCCAATGGTATCTCTCCACAAGTTTCCGTCCTGCAACACATCCTTTTCGATCCCGAAGAAAGGCCTCTTTTTGATCCGGAGGCAGAACGAATTCCGGGTATAATGCCATGTAGTTTTTTGCTTCGATGGCGTAATTGGCAAAAAAATTCTTTTCGTCTTTGTAGATCCCTGCAAACCAGTTCCCGTAAGATATCCGCCTTACCGCATCGATCTGGCGAATCTTATCTTTATAGGAAAGGGGGAGTGGGAAGATGAGGGAGATGGCATTTCGGGTGATGAGACGGTTTGCCGAGGAGGCTTTGACTCCTGCATACCAGGCGCCGATGAAGGTCCTAAGCAGCCCAAAGGCAAGAATGGCGATGGTGATGCTTAGAATGGTCAGGGCGGTACGGAGCTTATGGCGAAAGGCATTTCTAAGGAGCAGCTTGAGAATGTACATTGTTCAAGACACCTTTATCGAGATAACGGATCGTATGCGCCTTCTTCGCTGCCCGGGGGTCGTGGGTTACCATGATAATGGTCTTATGTGAATCACGGTTGAGCTGATCCATCAGACCCAGAATCTCCTCGGCGGATACACGGTCGAGGTCTCCGGTTGGCTCATCTGCAACCAGTATGGTCGGGTCGGTGACAATGGCGCGGGCGATCGCAACCCGCTGTTGCTCTCCTCCAGAGAGCTGACCAGGATAGTGATCCATTCGACTCGCAAGGTTGACGACTTGGAGCGCCAGTTCCACATGCTCGTGTCGCTCTCTGCGAGATAGACCGGTGAGCAAGAGGGGAAGCTCAACGTTCTCGAAGGCCGTCAGCACGGGAATGAGATTATAGAACTGAAAGATGAAACCAACATTGACCGATCGCCATGCGGCCAGTTCAGTCTCAGAGAGTACAGTGATATCGATGCCGCCTACCCTGATGATACCATTATCCACCTGGTCAAGGGCAGCGATGAGGTTAAGAAGGGTGCTCTTTCCTGAACCCGATGGTCCCATCAATGCTAAGAATTCCCCTTCTGCGATATCAAGGGTGATATTCTCCAGTACAGGGATAATGTGTGTACCCCTGCGGTAGGATTTGTTCACATGCTCGATCTCGACAATCGGTGTTTGATTCTCCAATCTACTTCTCCAAGACCTTTATCTTTGAGCCATTCTTTAACCCGCTGGGTGGATTCAGTACAACATTGTCTCCAGCCCTCACGCCATCAAGGACCTCTATCATGTCACCAATCTCCGGACCAAGGCTTACCGCGGTTTCGACTACCCTGTCTCCTTTAACAAGAAATACTTTCTTCTTCTCTCCTCGATTGATCAGGGCTGCTCGGTTAAGAGCAGTTCGGGGTTTCTGCTCATCCGATTTTACCGGACGGGAGAGAAAAGCAACCTTTGCCGACATCTCCGGCAATATGCGGCTGTCTTTATCAATGAAACGGACCTTGACCATGACGGTTGCCTTGCTCCGGTCAGCGGTCGGTACAATCATGTGAATCTCACCACGGAAGCGCTGTTCCGGCAGAGCATCGAGCTGAATCTCGCATGGCTGCCCAGGCCTGACCTGACTCAGATTCGATTCGGAAACATCTGCTTCCACCTCGAGAGAACTCATATCGGCAATGGTGACCACTGCGGCTTTGGCGTTGGCTGCTGCACCCAGGGGTGTGACAATATCACCAATATCAGCATCCTTGGTCAAGACGACTGCGTCGAAGGAAGCTCGAATCAGGGTATATTCCAACAAGGCCGCTGCACCCTCCAGAGCCGCTGTGTTTGCTTTCAACGCCGCCTCTGCCGCAGCCACTCCTGCTACTGCCTTGTCATAACGGGCAAGGACATCATCATAAGTTTGCCGGGCAACAACTCCCCGGGAAAGGAGTTCTTTATTCCGGTTTAACGAGACGGTCGCATCCCGAAGCTCAGCCTGAGCCTGTTCAAGGGTGAAGCGTGCCACATTGACATTGGCTGCCGCCTGATCCTTCGATGCGCTGACATCTTGATTTTCAAGGCGCGCCACCACTTCGTTCTTTTTTACAAAGCTTCCCTCTTCAACGCCCAGCCAGATGAGGCGTCCTGTCACCTTAGATGCAAGGGCTGATTTACGTTGGGCAACGACATAACCGCTTGCGTTAAGGACCGTAAAGGCCTGAGACGGGTAGATCTGCGAGACGGTGGCAACCTGGACCTGAATGGCCGGTGTAAAGACTCCCTTGAAGTAGAGGAATCCCAGTACCAACACGGCGACTATTAAGAACACCCAGTATACGAGCCTTCTCTTTTTTTGGGGACCAATCCTCACCCTGGATTTATCTATCTTCAGTTTTGAAAGGTCTTCGTTTTCCATGAAGATTTGATCTTTCTAAGTTCTATGAACAATTTTCATAAAAGGTTTAATTATCAAATAATTGCCAAGAAAAAGAAATAGGGAAAAGCCTATAAAGGAGGTTAAGAAAATGAAAAAGTTGTGCAGATTTCTTTCACCTTTTTGGTTTAGGCTTGTACCGATTCGCTTCAGCAAAAAAATCGATGGCTTTGACCCGGGTTCTAAATCTTGCGGAATGGAGTGCCCCAGCGGGAATATGATAATGATCTCCTTTCCGATAAATTTTCTTAACGCCGTTCACGGTAAGTTCTGTTTCCCCCTCGATCACAACACCCCATTGTTCACCATGCGAATGTTCAGGGATGGCTCCAACAGGTTCAATATCGAAAAATACCACCTGCTTATCTGTTCCTTGTAACAACCACCCCTTGACTCCTTTTAAAGGGATATCTATCTCAGGAAGATCTGTAATCATTTTTGGATAGATTTCTTCGTCCACGGAATATTCTCCTTAATGCCTGATTATCTTGAGCCATCGTGTTTCCTTTTTATCAAAAAACCTATTGGATGTGCAAGGATTTTATTCTAACCGAAAAAAGGCCATAACCTTATGAAAATATGACATTTAAAGTGACCTGTTGACTTTATTTTTGTGAATTTGTATATAAACTCATCAAGATAAAGACTTGAGGGGAAAAATGATGAAGACTCTTAATAGGAACTTTTTCTTCGGTGTCGGCGCAGGAATTGTGGTCACGATCTTTGTTCTTCTATTGCTCGTTTTGTATTATATGTTTTCTTGGTGGTTTTGGGGAGGAAATATATTCTCCAGCAAGAAGATACCTGATAAAGGAAAAACATTGGAAAGTAGGTTAGAAGCACCATCTTTTCCTTCAACCACTCTTGCCGATTACGAATGGACCGTTCAATCTCTCGATGGTCAAGATTTCAAAATGACCGAGGTAAAAGGGAAAGTCGTGTTTCTCAATTTTTGGGCCACCTGGTGTCCCCCTTGCGTCGCTGAAATGCCAAGTATTCAGCAACTTCATGAAAAGTTGAAAGACGAAGGAGTTGTTTTTGTCTGTATTTCAAATGAAGAAACTTCTAAGGTCAGTCGGTTTGTTAGAGAAAAAGGGCTCACCTTTCCGGTCTATATCATGCAAGGCACACCACCACCCGTTTTCAAGACGCGAGGGATCCCCACAACATTTATACTATCCCCAGATGGGAAAATAGCCTTTAAACATGTAGGCAGTGCAAAATGGGATGACGACAAAAGTATCGATTTTATAAAAGGGCTGATGAAGTAAGTGAGTTTTACTTGAGGGCTCTTAACGTTTAAATAATAACTAATAGGTCGAGGTGGTCTTCTATAAAGAGGTCGTTGGCAATCTCTCTATTCTTATAGGCAACAAATCTGACGCCTGATGACTCGGCGGTCTGTTTATCAACGTCAGAATCTCCAACAAAAACGGCCTCCTCTTTCTTCAATTTGAATGCCTCAATAATCTTTTCGATCGATTCGGGATGAGGTTTGGGATTTTTGACATCCAGGGCCGTCACCACCATCTCGAAATAAGGCCAGAGATTGAATCTCTCCATGATATACGGCATCGATGTCGTCCGATTGGTATTAACGACCCGAAGCATCCCTTTTCCCTTCAGCTTCTCTAAAACCTCAACCAAATGGGGCTCCATCTTTAAGTAGCTCACGTAGTTTTTTAAATCGATTTTTTTCTGTTTCAAAATTTCTAATGCCTTCTTTTCCAAATCGTTTTCTTTCCCAAAAATGAAGTGGATGGCTTCGAAGACGGTATGAGTATGAACATATTGAATCTCTTCTTCCCTTAGAGGGTCTCTCCCCACCATCGCACAGAGGTCATTATATAACTTGGTATTCGCTTCGAGGGAATCGAAGAGAACACCATCGCAGTCGTAGATCACACAACGGATTTTCCCATCTATCTTTTGAGTGTCCATAACGATCTACAAGATCACTTCCTCGCCGACAAGGAGGATTCCCTCCCTGACTTTTCCATTGACGTAGTGAAAAACCCTGGCTTCATCATTTTTCTGGATTAAATAAATACAATCATTGGTCTGTTCGATCCTTAAGACCCAATCCAGCGGATACTCCATAAGTATCCCGATTAGCAATCGATTGACCACTCGATGACCGACGATCAGAACCTCCTGACCCTCATGATTTCGAAGGGTCATTTCAATAAATGGCCTAATCCGGTTTGCGACATCCGTATAATTCTCGCCACCAGGAATATGATACGTGAACCGGTGATCCTTGAACTCTTCCCATTCTCTCTTTAATCCCTCATCAAACTTAAAAAGAAGTTTCCCCTCCAATATTCCGAAGGCGATCTCATCCAGCTCTGCTTGCCTTTGAATAGGTAGGCCCAAGTGATTTGCGATCGGCTCAGCGGTGAGAAAGGATCTTTTTAAATTACTGGTGTAGATGGCAGAGAGAGGGCGCCCCTTGAGTTGTTCAAGCAATGCCTGGCTCTGGACATAGCCTTTGGGACTCAGGTCAGGGTCACTTCGGCCCTGTATCCTTCCCTCCTCATTCCAGGTTGTCTCCCCATGCCTCGCTATGTAAATATGAATCAATGGGTAAAAGCTCCTTGATCGTCTTCAGGCAATAAGTTTCGATCCGCCTCCGGACCTCTGACTTCAAAATAAATATAATCTAAAATTTTTTCCTCCCCATCCGCAATAGCGAGGAAATATTTTTCTTCTCGAATAATTCACTAACATTATAAGTCTTTGCCTTTTCTGGGATTCTACTAAATTATGATAGGCCGGCCAATGAAGAGGTTTTTAAATTTGGTGTTGGAAGACACAAAAAAATAAGAGGGAAGTTTCCGAAGATAACTTCCTGAAATCCACAACCGGACATTTTGGTAAAACATGCATGATTTGAATCGGTAATCATCGGTGCTACTTTTTCTTGACATACAACTCCCTCCTTTATATTGTTAATTCATCCAACTCCAACCATGATCTATACGCATGTGCTGAATCGCGGCGAGAAGATGAGGGACAACGGGAAAAGGAGGTATGCAATGGGAGACAAAGGCAAGAAGGATAAGGACAAGGGTCGGAAACAGAAGATAAACAAACAGGAACAAAAAGCAAAAGGGAAGCTAGCGAAGCAACCGAGAAGAACCCCTTGACAGAAAGCATGCTGAGGTGTCCGCCTCACCCATACGGTCAACATGGTCGTGTCCCTTGATGGACAGGCAATGGCGGACGGTGCCACCTCGGTGGGCTTTTCGGGGAGACAGGGGTTCAAACACGTAAACACCACAATTCGTGACGAAGTCCGATGCCTGATCACGGACGTTTCTTCAGGGAGGAAACATCATTCAAATTGTTGTGGATAAAGAGAAATGCAACCGCGATGGGATTTGTGTTGCCGAATGTCCCACTCAGGTTCTGAGGCTTGAACAAGGAGATCCCTGCCCTTTGCCTAGCTCCGACTTTGGGGAGGTGTGTCTCCGATGCGGCCATTGCGTGGCTGTGTGTCCGACCGGTGCCTTCAGCCTGGACTGGCTTAGGGCGGATGAATGCCTGCCGATTCGGAAGGACTTTGCCCTTTCTCCTAAAAAGGCCGAGCAATTCCTTCGCTCCCGACGTTCCATTCGAGTCTTCGAGAGCGAGCCCGTTGAACGGAGCCAGATCGAAAGACTCATCCAGATTGCCTGTCATGCGCCCTCGGCCAAAAACGTCCAGCCTTGGTCGTGGGTGATCATTGAGGACCCTTTAAAGCTAGTCGAACTGGATGTCATGCTTGTGGACTGGATGAGGAGTGTGATCCAGGCAAACCCGGAAGTGGCGGAGTCCCTCAAACTCCCTCGCACGGTGAGGCTTTGGGAGGAGGGGCGAATCAAGCTGCTCCGAAACGCGCCGCATCTGATCATCGCCCATGTGGACCAGACCTGGCCCTTTGGAGTTGAGGACACGGCGCTTGCCCTCAGTTATGTCGAGCTCTATGCCCCTGTCTTAGGATTGGGAGCTACATGGTCAGGATACTTCTACACAGCTTACAATATGTACCCGCCGCTGGCCCAGGCAGTGCCCGTTCCCAAGGACCGAAAGGTGGTTGGGGCCATGATGGTGGGCCGCCCCAAGTTCAAATATTACCGCCTACCCAAGCGTAACCAGCCCAAGGTGGAATGGCGATAGTTGACGCCATTCTATGGGCAGACTGGTGGGTGGGCTCAGGTCATTCAGTAAAATCGAAGAAGTGTTGATTTCAAAGGCGGCGGATTTCGTCTCAATGTCCAGGCCCCTTATCCGCCCGCCGGATCTCCCCATTCTCTGGCGCTCCGGGGAAGGACCAAACAAGGCCGAATGTATTTCCTGCAACGCCTGCCTCCCAATAGGCACTGCTAGTTTGACCTGTCGGGCTAAGATGTAATAGTACAACATCAAGCATAATGCACCCAATGACTCCTTCCTGAAATCCACGAGGGGCCAATTTGGCGAAGCATGCTCGATTGCAATTAGTAATCGATACGTGGTCATTATTCTCTGACTTAAAGTTTTGATATGTCTTTCAAATCGAAACCTTTTGCCAGGTGCGGATAGTGGCAAGATATCTGCACTTTAAACGGCTTCGAAGGCGCCCGCAAGTTGCTTGACAGATAATTCCTTTTTTCGTATATTCAACCCAGCCAGAACTGAGTTTTTATGAGATCTACACTCGTCAAAGGGTATCGTAAGGCGAGCGTCAGAGGGCTTATCGGTTTTAATCCAGTTCATGGCGTCAATCTTTCTATTTTTCCAGAGGAATTCCTAAAACAATAATAAGTAAGTCCTTTTGGCTTGAAGGTGGTACGAAAAAATTAGGAGGAAATATGCCCTCGAAAATCTCCAATAGCTACGATGCGATCATCGTGGGCTGCGGTATCGCGGGGTCGGTTGTCGGTGCCATCTTATCAAACATGGAACATAAGAAAGTTCTGGTCCTTGAGGCCTCGTCGCAGATTGGCGGCCGTGCGACCTCATTCCGCGGAGAAGCGATTACAGATGCTGATCAGTTCCGTAAAACGCTTGCCCAATCTGCTCACTCTTGGGTGAGTGACAGGACTGAACCTGATCTTCCTACGCTGATCAAGAAAAAGATGCTCAATGGATATGTCCTCGAAGCGGGTGGCAGAGGAGCATGGTACACCAATCGCGGTCGCGTCAGCCATGCCCTGGCCCTGTTCAACAAGGCTTCGATCTTCTATCCCAATGCAGGCTTTGTCTGGTATGACCATGAGTGGAAGCCCCATATCGTGGGCAGGAGATCCAAGTATGGCTGGATGAGCGATGAAGATTACACCCAGATGGTGAAGGTCCATAAGCGGAAGCTTCAGGTACGTACGATAGCTGAAGCTGAAGAGTTCGACCATGTGACCTTGAAAGATTGGGTGGAAGGGATAACCCACAACGAACTGGCACAAGAATTCCACTATGCCATGGGGACTTTCCAGACGATCATGAATGACCCGGCGCTCAATGCAGCCGGAGAGAACTTGAAGGTATTTCTACAAGTCCAGGAGACTGGTGTGCATATCACCAACGGCTCGTGGGCTTTCGCCGGTGCACCCGGACACCGTTTTATTACAGAGGGTTTTGCTACTGCTCTCAAAGACGCTCAAGGCGAAATCGTCACAAATGCCACGGTCAAAGAGGTTATTATTCAGAATGGAAGAGCGGTCGGTGTTGCAGTTGAGATTGACGGCAAAACCATGGAAATAAAATCCCCGGTGGTCGTCTGCACTTCCCCGCCAAAGGCATTGCTAAAAATCTTGCCCGAGAGTGTGCTGCCGGCGGAATTTGTTAGATTAACCAAAAAGATAATACATACTTCTATGGTTGCCGGCCAGTTTGGCATGAGTAAACCGGTGAATGCCTTCTGTGAGCTCAAGGTCGATCCCAGGTCTTTCTACCATACCTCCATGTTGATTCCCGAGAGTGAAGGGCTGTTCAGGGGCAATGTTCCGCTCGACATAGTGGCGATGTCTGCCATTGCGCCCACGACGGCCCCCGAAGGCAAACACCTGTTGGGCATGGCCAGCAGTATTTTGGGCTCTGAAGCACACGATAAGAAGAAAGTGGATACGGTGATCGACAGGATATTGAAGTTTGCGGATACTGCATTCCCGGGCTGGAGAGAATCGCTTGAGTTCATGTTCTTTACCGTCGGAGATACGTGCATCCTGTGGCGACACCCTGAGGATGAATGGGCGGATGTAAAATGCCCTACGGTCGAAGGACTGTTTTTTGCTGGTGATACCTACGGGAAGCGCCTCAACGAGGGAGGCATCGAGGGTGCTGTCCACTCCGGGTTTATTTGTGCGAGCGCCATAACCGGCAAGGATTATCTGCAGCTCCTGCCGCCGGTCTTCCGCTGATACAGCACTTCATTTGACTATCAAATCTACAATTAATTCTTCGAAAAATTAGGGTTCTGTTATGGCAAGATATCTGGCTATCGGGGAATAGGAACTTTCAACTCCATCGCGTGTGTTACTTCCTGAAACACGCATCTGGGAACCCCTCCTCAGGATAAAAGATTTCACCCGAAATCAACGGGGAATACAGACTGACAATAAACCTACATTATGCGAATTTCCTGTAACTATTACAAAGCAAATGCGAAAAGAGTAAAAATTAATCTCTTTTGTCCCCAAACACTTACGCTTGAAACCCTCTATCGGTTATGATATGTAAAGTTGAAATTGGGGACAAATAAGTATTTCGTCTATTAATAGTTAGAAACCCACTCTATAGATGATGGCAGTGGAATATCCCATGATACCCTTGAGAAGGGAGGACCACAAAAATGAAAGATACAAAAAAGCCAGCACAGCTGATCAAACTAGCAATGGAGTGCATGGGAGTAGCCGTAACTATAATCGACACGGAGGGAACGCTCCTTTACTACAATAAGCAAGCGGCTAAAATTCTAGACCGTAAACCTGAATACATAGGCAAAGATGTTCATTCACATCATAAGAAGGCAGCTTCCAACAGAAAATTAGATTTGGTGCTTCAGGATTTCCAAAAAGGAAGAACAGAGCCTTTCTATTACGAAGTTAAGCCCTATGGAAAGATCATTCTTGTGATACTTTCGCCTATTTTAGAGAATGGTAAGTTTATCGGTTGTATACAATCTGTGCTGCTCAAGGAAGATATTGAATCGGCATCATGACCAATCTAAATGATGTGTTGATCGATGGTGTAAATTGGATGGTTTGAGGTTTCTAACAATTCGCTGAAGTTGGACGTTTGCATCCGCTGTGCGTCTGTAAACGCCGCTTAGCTCAAGCGTTATCCTCTCTTTCGATTTGATCTTACCCCGATTTAGTGGACACACCGAAGAATTAGAGGT